>ERZ825137.206-NODE-206-length-84705-cov-6.579291_pt1 | contig 84705 bp, 87 predicted proteins | sample MGYA00519873_ERZ825137 | MGnify/ENA primary metagenome ERZ825137 (study PRJEB31778, sample SAMEA3449190) | human gut metagenome | biome: human gut; feature: human-associated habitat; material: faeces | place: United Kingdom | collected 2010/2012 ...
CATAATGAAGGCGGGGGGATGAGACTTCCATGGACCCGTTCGCCACGGGCGGAGGTGTGCCGCAAAAAGAATGCTGTAATTAACTCTGGTTGCAAGTGTAATATAGTGAGCTTGTGAGTTGATGGAATGTTAACTTGGCTGGGAGTCATGTATTTGAAACCAGCAGAACGGCGCATTTATTACCAGAGAATCGGAGGGTTGAATATATCATGAAAGGATAAATGCGCATATGGAAAAACTGATTACACGAAAAGAAGCTGCCAAGATTTTGGGGATTAGTATTGCCACGCTGGATGCAGCCAGACAAAACGGCTTGATTTCCTACGTCCAGTATGTTCCAAATGGGTGCGTGTATTTTACAGATGCAGCGCTTCAGGAATATGTTGCCAAATGCACAAAGAGGGCAAAACCTGCCGATAACAACTTGACATACCGCAAGCAGCACCGTCCCAAAAAGAAATAGCTTGCTCATCCTCACAAATTCGGCAGCTGATACCAACATTTAGGGAGGTGAAAGAATGGCAAGAAAGAAAAAAGAGATACCCAAGTATGGCACTGTGGTGCTAAAGGGGGTCGAATATTACAGAACACGAATTGAAGATGCCGATGGCAGACGAGTCGCCCTTTACGCAAGGACTCCGGAAGAACTTCTTGAAAAAGTGGAAGAAGCACAGCGCCAAATTGAGAATGCGGTTTTCCGTAGAACAACACCGACTGTGGCCGAGTATTGTGAGCGTTGGCTCACCATGCAATCTGCAAGAATACGGCCAACAACCCTTATAGACTATACTTCAAAGGTCAAAAACTATATCATTGAACCGCTGGGCCATAAATATATGGCAGAAGTCTCTTCAGATGATATCAAGCTTGCGATGGTGAATGTCTCCTCAAAATCATGCTCAGTATATCGCTCGGTTCAGATGCTGTACAAGTGCATTTTCTATTCTGCAGTCGAAAGCAAAATCATCGATTCCTGCCCCTGTGAAACTCTTTCTTCCAAAGGAGGAAAGCCGCAGAATGAACGAGAGGCACTTACAGACGAACAGGTTGATAAACTTCTCGTTGCCATCAAGGGGCTTCCTCCGTATGTGTTTGTAATGATTGGTCTGTATGCTGGCTTGCGGCGGGAAGAAATCTTGGCGTTAAAATGGGACTGTGTGTTTCTTGATGCCGAAGCACCATACCTTTCCGTACAAAGAGCATGGCATTCGGAACATAATCGGCCCGTTATCTCGTCCGATCTGAAAACAAAATCTGCAAGGCGGGACATTCCGCTACCTTCAGTTCTAACGGAGTGCCTACGGGAAGCAAAAGAGGTTGCAACTTCAGAATATGTTGTTGCCAATCGTGATGGAGGTCCGCTGTCATATACGCAGTTCAAGCGAGTATGGCAGTATATCGTCACAAGATCAACAAAGGAGCGTACCTATGTCCGGTATATCAATGGGCAGAAAATTCAGCGCACGGTAACGCCAAAGCTGGGAGAAAAAGCGGCGCATAATGGAAATGTGGTGTACACCCTTGATTTTCAGGTAACTCCACACCAGTTGCGCCACACATACATCACGAATTTGATTTACTCCGGCGCAGATCCGAAAACGGTTCAGTACCTGGCGGGGCATAAGCATAGCAAAATTACGATGGACATTTATGCTAAGGTGAAGTATAATAAACCTAAAGAATTGTCCTCGGTTGTGAACAAAGCATTTGCGCCCAAAAAAGGTGCTACACCGAATAAGACGCGGAATGGGTGAACTCATGGGTTAACCGAGGCGTGAAAACCTAAAAAAGCCAGTAAAATCAACGGTTTTCACCCGTAAGACAGAAAGCAGTACGGCCTCAAAGCAGCCCGTCGCGCTCCTCAGTTCAGCAAGCGTTAAACTTTATCAAAATGCATCAAAGCCCCGGGAAATCAACGGTTTCCGGGGTTTTTACTTTTCACATGGTTTGAGGGGTTTTGAAGCGCTCCGGCTTGCTTTTATGAGTTAAATATGGGTTAATGGATGGGTGACCGTTTATTGTTATGCTTTGGTATATTACCAAACCGGCAAAATCCCCCGTGGTCAAACGGTCCGCTTTGTTGTAGAATATATAAAGCAAATCCTTGGGAGACATGATATGTACGATATAGCGATAATAGGCGGCGGGCCGGCAGGGCTTGCGGCGGGGCTCTATGGTGCAAGGGGCGGTATGGATACTGTGCTCCTTGAGAACATGCTGGTAGGAGGCCAGATAACAAAGACGACACAGGTGGATAACTATCCCGGCTTCCCGGACGGCATAGACGGCTTCGCCATAGGCACGAACATGCAGAAGCAGGCGGAGCGCTTTGGGCTGGAGATAAAGCGCACCGGCGTGGATTCCGTTGAGCTGGAGGGAGAGATAAAGCGGCTGCACTGCGGCAGGGAAGTGATTGAGGCCAAGGCCGTGATAATAGCCACTGGCGCCCACCCCAAAAAGCTGGGGCTTGACAGGGAAGAGAAGCTAACGGGAGCAGGAGTGTCGTATTGCGCTACCTGCGATGGCGCGTTCTTCCGCAATGCCACTGTCGCCGTGGCTGGCGGCGGCGATACTGCGGTATCAGACGCACTGTACCTTTCACGCTTCGCTAAGAAGGTGTATGTCATTCACCGGCGAGATAAGCTCAGGGCTGCCGAAACACTGCAGCGGGCGATGTTTACTACCCACAATATAGAATTTGTGGGCTGCAGCGTGATAATCGGGCTCATAGGCGAAGACGAGCTGGAGGGACTTACAGTAAAAAGCACAGTGGATGGTAGCCAGAGGGAAATACCGGTGGAGGGCCTTTTCATAGCCGTGGGCGTTGAGCCGAACACCGAGCTTTTTGCAGATAAAGTCTCGACCGATGAAGCTGGGCGTATAATAACTGATAAGCACATGCAGACGGATATTTCCGGCGTGTACGCTGCGGGAGACGTGCGGGATACCCCGCTGCGTCAGGTGGTGACGGCGGCGGCTGACGGTGCTATAGCTGCAACGTCTGCCATAGAGTACATTATGAAGCAGGCTGAAAGGAAGTAAGACGTATGGCGAGAATGTTTGGAACAGACGGCGTGCGGGGGGTGGCAAATAAGGATCTTAGCTGCGAGCTGGCGCTGAAGATAGGCAAGGCGGGCGCATACGTGCTCACCAACGAAGTCCATCAGCCACGCATACTGCTTGGCAGGGATACGCGCCTTTCCGGCGACATGCTCTCCGCGGCGCTTACGGCGGGCATTTGTTCCGTAGGCGGCGATGTGATAGACGTGGGAGTGATACCCACCCCGGCAATGGCGTACCTGGCCAGAGCATACGAAGCGGACGCTGCGGTAATGGTCAGCGCATCGCACAATACAATGGAATATAACGGAATAAAGTGGTTTGACGGCAAGGGCTTCAAGCTGTCCGACGGGCTGGAGGACGAGATAGAAAAGCTTATAAAGGAAGGTATGGACTTCGAGCTGCCTACCGGCGAGAATGTAGGCCACGTAATAATCGCCAAAAGGGCGGTGCAGGAGTACAAGGAATTTCTCAAGTCCACCGCAAGGAACCGCTTTGACGGGCTGACGGTGATGCTGGACTGTGCCAACGGAGCGGCGTCAGAGATAGCTTACGACGTATTCACAGAGCTTGGCGCAAGGGTTTATCCCAGGGCAGACGAGCCGGACGGCATAAACATAAACAACAAGTGCGGATCTACCCATCCTGAGAGACTGCAGGAGCTGGTGGCGGAATCGGACGCCGATGCGGGATTTGCCTTTGACGGCGATGCGGACCGGGTGATAGCAACTGACGAGCGCGGTAATATAGTGGACGGCGACCGGATAATGGGCATATGCGCTAAGGCGATGAAGGCTGAAGGAAGGCTGAAAAAGGATACGCTGGTAGTGACCGTCATGTCCAATATAGGTCTTAAGAAGCGCATGACTGAGCTTGGCATAAACGTTGCCGAAACAAAGGTGGGAGACAGGTACGTGCTGGAGGAGATGCTCAAGGAGGGCTATTCCATAGGCGGCGAACAGTCGGGACACGTAATATTCCTTGATAAGAACACCACCGGCGACGGCATGCTGACGGCCATTCAGGTACTGGATGTTATGAAGTCTACAGGCAGGCGCATGTCTGCCCTTGCAAACGACATACCAATATACCCTCAGGTGCTGGTGAACGTCATAGTAGATAACGAAATAAAGCATCAGGCCATGGAGGACCAGGACCTTTGGCAGCGCATACGTGATGTAGAGGGTAAGCTGGGCAGCAGCGGCCGCGTGCTTGTCCGCGCTTCCGGCACAGAGCCAATAATCCGTGTTATGCTGGAGGGGCAGAATACCGACGAAATAAGCGACTGTGCAATATATATAGTAAAGGTGCTGGAGCAGAAGTATAAAGGGAAAATCAGAGTATAAGCAAAGGTATTATACGAAAGAGCGGGGAAGTACCCCGCCCTTTTTATGTATGTTTTAGTTGCAGCCACAGCCACAGCCGTTGTTGCCGCAGCCACAGCCGTTGTTGCCGCAGCCGTTGTCGCAGCCGCAGTTGTTAAAGCCGCCGCCGAGAATGAGCAGCAGTATGATGATCCACCAAATGTTGTCATAGCCACAGCCGCTGTTGCAGCCGTTGTCACAGCCGCAGCCACAACCATTATTGCCCCAGCCGAGGATCAGCAAGAGGATTATGATCCACCACCAACTGTTATTTCCCCAGTTACACATATTATATTGCCTCCTTTAATTTCGGGCGCTTAGCGCCGTTCTACGATATAGTACGCAAAATAGCCATTTTGTGTGCATATCAGCTTTTTTCAGGTTGAAGAAAAGGCAAGGCCGTGTTATTATTGAAAAAGCGAATAATAATTTTGGCAGTCCTGCCGAAAGGAGAAATATATAATGACAAACCTTACCATGGATAAGATAGTTGCACTGTGTAATAACCGCGGCTTTATATTTCCGGGCTCGGATATATACGGCGGCCTTGCCAACACATGGGATTACGGCCCATTGGGCGTTGAATTCAAGAACAACGTAAAAAAGGCCTGGTGGCGCAAGTTTGTTCAGGAGAGCCCATATAATGTAGGCATGGATTGCGCAATTCTGATGAACCCAGAGACCTGGGTAGCTTCCGGCCACGTTGTAAACTTCAACGATCCCCTCATGGACTGTAAATCCTGCAAGGCCAGGTTCAGGGCTGACAAGCTCATAGAGGACTATGCCAACGAACATGGCCTTACCGACATCCACCCTGACGGCTGGACCAACGAGAAAATGTCCGAGTATATCGCGGAGCAGGGCATAAAGTGCCCGGAGTGCGGAAAGAGCGACTTTACCGGCATTCGCAAGTTCAACATGATGTTCAAGACCTTCCAGGGCGTGACCGAGGACGCGAAGAACACCGTCTACCTCCGCCCCGAGACCGCGCAGGGCATCTTTGTAAACTTTAAGAACGTACAGCGCACTACCCGCAGGAAGCTGCCCTTCGGCATAGCTCAGGTGGGCAAGTCCTTCCGCAATGAGATAACGCCCGGCAACTTTACCTTCCGTACCCGCGAGTTCGAGCAGATGGAGCTGGAATTCTTCTGTGAACCCGGCACCGAGATGAAATGGTATGAATACTGGAAGGATTACTGCCATAAGTTCCTGCTTTCCCTCGGCATGAAGGAGGAGCATATACGCCTCCGCGAGCATGCCAAGGAGGAACTCAGCCACTACTCTAACGGCACTACCGATATAGAGTTCCTGTTCCCCTTCGGCTGGGGCGAGCTCTGGGGCGTTGCGAGCCGTACAGATTACGACCTGAAGGCCCATCAGAACCATTCCGGCAAGTCCATGGAATACATGGACCCCTTCACCAACGAAAAGTTCGTTCCTTACTGCGTAGAGCCTTCCCTCGGCGCGGACCGCGTAGCGCTGGCCTTCCTGTGCGACGCATATGACGAGGAGACTCTTGAAAACGGCGATGTGCGCAGCGTGCTGCATCTGCACCCTGCCTTGGCTCCTTACAAGGCGGCCGTACTGCCCCTCCAGAAAAACAAGCTGGGCGACAAGGCAAGGGAAGTATACGAGCTTCTGGCCAAGCACTTTATGGTGGATTTCGACGACAGCGGCGCCATAGGCAAGCGCTATCGCAGGCAGGACGAGATAGGCACTCCGCTGTGCATAACCATCGACTTCGATACCCTTGAGGACGAAACTGTCACCGTACGCGACAGGGATACCATGGCTCAGGTTCGCATGCCCATAGCGGAGCTTGAAGGCTATATTCAGAAAGAAATAGATTTCTAAAAGACACATTTGCCCTCGCCGGGCGGCTTCCGGCGAGGGCGCATTCATAATACCATATACCGTTCAAATCAGGCATTTTTATTTCAGCTCAAAATAATACGCATTTAAATCAACCGATTTTCTCAAACAGCTTTGGAATTCAAATACGCATCGAGATGCGTTGCTTAATCATCTCAAAAAAATACAAGGAGGAGGGTCTATGAGAAGAACGTTGACCGCTGTTTTGCTTGCCGCGATGCTGGCTTTTTCGCTGGTCCCGGCATACGCGGATCCCGGTATCGGCGAAGAGCAATACGGCGGGCTGCAGGAGGCCGTGGATGCGGCAAAGGATGGGGAAATAATAGAGGTTTCCAAGGAAGATGACGCGGAAAGCATAACTGTTGCGGGAAAAGCGGTTATCATCTGCGTTGTTGACGGAGAGTGGAGCGAAAGAACAACTGACACGGAATGCATAGCAAGGCTCAGCGGCAATGACGGTAATGGCGCATATTACGTTGTGGGCGACCTTGACAGGTGTGTTGCGTGTGATACGAAGGCGATATGCGGTGCGGAGGCTGCCATTTATGAGCTTAAAAAGAGCATAAAACTCAAAAGCGATGTTACCTTTGCCAACTGCGGAGCGGATACCAGCGGCATAACCGTAAAGCGGGAGCTATGCATAGACCTGAATGGGAGGACCATAGCCCAGGAGCGGGGCGAGAACGCATATAACGTCCATGCCGCCGTAAACGTGAATATAGAAGGCGGAACGCTGACCATCAGGGATTCCTCGGAGGATAAAAGCGGCAGTATAATCGGCAATACCGTAGCAATAGTTGTGGCTGAGGGCAGGTGCGTGCTTGAGGGAGGCAGTATCGCCTCTCGGGGAGAATACTGCGACTTCGGCGACGGAATGGTGTTTGCCGGCGCACCCGTAAGCCTTACCGAGGGCGGAAAAGGCTTTCTTATGACGGGCGGAAGGATATCCATGGCAGAGCTGGAGGAGGGAGGCATGCTTGTCGGCGACTTTTACGATGCGGTCGGCAAAAGCATAGAGATAATCGGCGGGGAGGTGTTCTGCGTTCCGGAGAAGAGCCTTTGTAATGCGGATCCCACCGACGGATTTTATTCGTATATGTACAGCAGAGGCAGCGTCAGCATATCCGGCGGTTATTTCGACTTTGAACCGGACGCCGAATACCTTGACGACAGCATGAAGGCGGTGGAGGCGGTAAGGCCGGGATATAAGTTTACGGTTACCGACGGAAGCCCGGACCCATGGAAGGACGAGCGGGAAGCGCAGGAAGAAAACATCTGCGAGATCGTCAGGAGCGTCAGATTTACGGATGGCAGCGAGCCGAGGCAGACAGAGGTGAAACCTGAAAATGAGCTGCTGCAGCAGGCGGAAATACTCCAAAGGAGCGAAAGCGGCATCGCAGCAGAAAAGCCGCGGCAGCCGGAGCTTTATGAAGGCCCGTTTATATTGCTTGTGCCAAAGACCGGGGATATGCCGCCGCTGCACCGGCTGTTCAGCCTGCTTCACATTAAATAATAAGCGCAGCAACAAGTCGGACAGGTCATTCCTGCCCGGCTTTGGTATGCTCTGCTATAAGCTTCAGTTTTTGCTCCCGTGAAAGCCGTTTTATGGCGCACTCCCGCTTCATAGCCTCGGATCTCGTAGCGAAGGACTCGTGATAGACCATTTTAACGGGAAGACGGGAGCGCGTATACTTTGCGCCGCGGCCGGAGTTGTGTACGGCCTCTCGCCGGGCTATGTCATCTGTATAGCCGGTGTAGAGGGTGCCGTCGGCACAGCGCATGATATAGGCGAAGTACATCAGTAGCCCAACACCTCATCTACCAGTATGAGGTGCATCTCGCTTATTGCGCCAGGCTTGGCTTCGATGATGGTGGTCACGCTGCATATGCGCTCCTTGGAGAAACAGTCCACACATCGGCCGGCGACGGCACAGGGGGTGGAAAGGCCGAGACGCTGTGCATTCTTTGCGCAGGCCACAGCTTTTATTCTGTCCATACACTCGTCCATAGTTTCCGCGAACTTGTTTTTGCCTATTATGAGGGCAACGTTCTTTGGCCCGAATATCATGGAGGCTACCCGGTTGCCGGTGCCGTCGATGTTCACTATTTTGCCGGTGCGGGTTATGCCGTTGGCGGAGGCTATGAACCAGTCCGCCCGGGCCGCCCTGCGGGTCACCTCGCCCCGCTCTTCGGCGGGCGCCTCCCAGTGGAAATAAGTGGTGCAGCCCTTGCCGCGCAGCGCCTCGGCAAGGCATAGCTCCTTGGCGGTCATGGAGCCTCCGAAGCCCGCGGTGCTGCCCTCCGGGACGAGGGAAAGCAGTATGTCGCGGGCCTGCGCGCCATCCCTGGCGGTATGCACGGTGTAATTCCTGCGGCTGAGGAGGGATATAAAGGAATCGTAGTCTTTGCAGAACATGGCGTACACCTCGAATCTTAAGATCAATAAATAATGTATCACATCACAGCCGCCCTTGCAATTTGCCTTCGCATAAAGTATTATTTTTACTGGAAGCTTTTAAGGCTTTTATTTTTCTCTGGAGGGACAGCAATGGCATACAGCCGCGAGCTTATAAGAAACTTTTGCATAATCGCCCACATCGATCACGGCAAGTCCACCCTTGCGGACCGCATGATGGAGCTTACGGATACCGTGGCCGTCAGGGATATGGAGGAACAAATGCTGGATACCATGGAGATAGAACGGGAGCGTGGCATAACCATAAAGGCCACCGCAGTCAGAATGTTCTATACCCATACCGACGGCAAAAAGTATATGCTCAACCTGATCGACACCCCGGGCCATGTGGACTTCACATACGAAGTCTCCCGCAGCCTTGCCGCATGCGAGGGTGCGGTGCTGGTGGTGGACGCCACACAGGGAATCGAAGCCCAGACGCTTGCCAATGTATACCTTGCACTGGACAACGACCTTGAGATAGTGCCGGTAATAAACAAAATAGACCTGCCCAGCGCCCAGCCGGAGTTTGTCATAAAGGAGATAGAGGATGTGATAGGCCTTCCTGCGGAGGAAGCACCGCGCATCTCCGCCAAAAACGGCATAAACATAGATCAGGTGTTACAGCAGGTGGTGGATAATATACCGGCTCCCGGCGGCGATCCCGAGGCTCCGCTTCAGGCGCTCATATTCGACAGCATATACGATAACTACAAGGGTGCTCTCAGCTATGTGCGGGTAAAGAACGGCACAATAAAGCCTGGCATGCGTATAAGGTACATGGCGACAGGGCGCGAGTTCGACGTTACCGAGGTGGGCGTGTTCACACCGGGGCTGCTGCCTGCGGATTCGCTCACGACGGGCGAGGTAGGCTATATATCCGCCTCCATAAAGAGCGTGGCGGAGACTAAGGTGGGCGATACCATAACAGATGCGAACAACCCCGCCAAGGAAGCTCTGCCCGGCTATAAGCAGGCAAACCCGATGGTGTTCTGCGGCATATATCCCGCCGACGGCGCGGACTATGAGAACCTGCGCGACGCCCTTGATAAGCTCAAGCTTAACGACGCATCGCTGTCCTATGAGCCTGAAACCTCCATGGCGCTGGGCTTTGGCTTCCGCTGCGGCTTTCTGGGCCTGCTGCACATGGAAATAATTCAGGAACGCCTTGAACGGGAATTCGATTTGGACCTTGTTACCACAAGCCCAAGCGTCATATATAAGGTAAAGCTTACGGACGGCGGCGAAATGCTGCTGGATAATCCAAGCAATATGCCAAATGTTGCTGAGATAGAGTATATGGAGGAGCCCGTGGTAGAGGCGCACATAATGACCCCATCCGAATATGTGGGCACCATAATGGAACTGTGCCAGGACAAGCGGGGCGTGTTCAAGGACATGACCTACATCGAGGAGGACAGGGTAAATATCAAGTATGAGCTGCCGCTTAACGAGATAATCTACGACTTCTTCGATCAGCTCAAGTCCCGGAGCCGCGGCTACGCCTCGTTTGATTACGAGCTGAAGGAGTATGTAAAGAGCGACCTCGTGAAGCTGGACTTTCTGCTCAACGGCGACATCTGCGATGCGCTGTCAACCATCGTCCATCGGGATAAGGCTTACGCCAAGGGCCGCGCCGTAGCCGAGAAGCTTCAGGAGGTAATACCCCGCCAGCAGTTCGAGATACCCATACAGGCTGCGATAGGCGGCAAGATAATTGCCAGGGAAACCGTCCGCGCGGTGCGCAAGGACGTGCTTGCAAAGTGCTATGGCGGCGATATTTCAAGAAAGAAAAAGCTGCTCGAAAAGCAGAAGGAGGGCAAGAAGCGCATGCGCCAGATAGGCACCGTTTCGCTGCCCAGCGACGCCTTTATGAGCGTGCTTCGCATAAACTGAAATGGCGGGAATATATCTCCACGTCCCCTTCTGCGTTAAGAAGTGCGCCTACTGCGACTTTGTTTCCTTCCCGGAACAGGGCAGGGCAGACGCGTATTTCCAAGCGCTTTATAAGGAGATAGCGATGGCTGCGGCAGAGTGCGGCGGCAAAAAATTCGATACGGTATTTTTCGGAGGAGGTACGCCGTCGGCAGTACCTCTCGAGTTTATATGCACCGCAATGGAACGCATAAGAGCCTGCTTTGATCTGGAAATATCCGAGGCTACAATAGAGTGCAACCCTGGCACGGTTGATATGGACAAGCTGAAAGCATACAGAAGGGCGGGCTTCAACAGGATATCCATCGGCGTTCAGAGCTTTGACAACGGTTTGCTCAGTTCAATAGGAAGGATACACAGCGCGGCGCAGGCCGAGGAAGCCGTAAAGCTATCAAGGGCTGCCGGGTTCGAAAACATAAATATCGACCTCATGTACGGCCTGCCGGGACAGAGCGAAAAAGAGTACATCGACAGCATAGAACGGGGAGGACTGCTGGACGTAGACCACATATCCGCATATTCCCTTATATTGGAGGAAGGTACGCCGCTGTACGCTTGGGTGAAGGAGGGCCGCGCCGCGCTGCCTGATGATGATGCTGTGTACGATATGCACAGGGCCGGCATGGCACGGCTTGAGAGCCTGGGCTATAAGAGATACGAGATATCCAACTACGCCAGGCCAAGCTGTCAGTGCAGGCATAATATAAATTACTGGGACGTCGGGGAATATATAGGCCTCGGCTTAAACTCCAGCTCTGCGCTGCGAAGCAAAGAGGGGGAGTTAATACGCTTCAAGAATTGCGAAAGCATAGATAATTACATATCCGAAATCAATTGCGGCAGGCTGCCCAGGGAAGATATCGAAAGTATAGGACGGGAGAACGAAATGTTTGAATGGATAATGCTGGGGCTGCGCAAAATAGAAGGCGTGGAGCTTGGGCGCTTTAAGGCGCGCTTTGGGGCCGATGTATGCGAAGTATACAAGGAAGCCGTAAATAAGCTTGAAAATATGGGCTGGCTGACTGTGGACGGAGTATCTATGCGCCTTACGGACAGAGGCCTCGATATGCAGAACAGCGCGTTGATGGAATTCATGCAATAAAGTACAAATTTTATCAACGTGATTTTTCCGTTTTGTCACAATATAAGGCGCTGCTCCACTTGCAAGAATTGAGGAGCAGTGCTATTATATTACTCGTGGGTTAGCACTCAAACACGATGAGTGCTAACAACAAAACAGTATTTCAGAAAGGAAGGGAGCGGCTATGGAACTGGATATGCGGAAGATGCGTATATTGCAGGCCATAATCGACGATTACATACTGACCGCGACCCCCGTGGGCTCACGGACGGTATCAAAGAAATCCGACATCGCCCTTTCTTCCGCCACTATACGAAACGTGATGAGCGACCTTGAGGAGATGGGATACCTTGAGCAGCCCCATACCTCCGCCGGACGCATACCTTCCGAAAAAGCATACAGGCTTTATGTGAACAGCATAATGCACAGGGCGATGCTCACCGAGAGCGAGCAGAGGTTTATTCAGAACTGCTATTCAAATACCATCAACAAGGTGGATGAAATAGTGCGCCAGACGGCATGGGTGCTGTCAAATATGACCAAATATACCTCCCTTGTGCTTTCTCCCAACATCAATGCCGTAAAGCTGAAGCACATTCAGCTGGTGCCGGTGACCGAGGGCAAGGCTCTGGTGGTGATAGTTACCGACGCGGGTATTACCCGCGACTACATGATCAGAGTGCCCAGGGACATCACTGCGGAACAGCTTGAGCGCATTTCCAGAATACTTACCGAGCGCCTCCGCAACAAGCGGCTGGATACGGTAAATCAGGAGGAGATACCCGAGCTGTACGTCACCATGAAGGAGCAGAGGGATTTCCTGAATGATACTCTGGATACCGTGCGCAAGAGTGCCGAGAACGGTTCAAAGCTTGAACTGTCAGGCGCCAACAATATGCTCAATTACCCTGAGTACAGCGACATGGACAAGGCGAGGAGCTTTCTGAACGTTATTGAGTCCAAGGATATGCTCCGCAACATGCTTACTGAGGCAACAAAGGTCGAGTTTTCGGTGACAATCGGCACGGAGAATCCTTCGGAGGATATGAAGGATTGCAGCCTGGTCACGGCTACGTATAAAGTGGGCGGGACGCCCCTTGGTTCCCTCGGGGTGATAGGGCCTACAAGGATGGATTACGCAAGGGTGCTTGCGGTGCTGGGCCAGCTTGGCAAGAGCCTCGGCACCATACTTACAAATATGTTTGAAGAGGAGCAGCGGTAAATTGGATAAAGATCATGAGAACAGGAAAAAGGACGACAAGGATCCCGTAGAGCCGAAGCCTGAAAAGAACGAGGCCGAAGAGGAGCTTGTACCCGAGGAAACCGTAACTCTCAAGCAGGATGAGTTCCAACAGGTAAGGGATCACATCACAAAGCTTGAAGGCGAGCGGGATGAAATGAAAAATCTGGCTCAGCGCGTTCAGGCGGATTTTGATAATTTCCGCAGACGCAATGCCAGCGTTTATGCGGACAGCCTGGCTGAAGGCGAACGAAACGTAATAAAAGAACTGCTGCCGGTGATTGACAACTTCGAGAGGGCGCTGAATAATTCCGAAAATGTGGATCAAAACTACGTTGAGGGAGTGAGGCTGGTCTACAAGCAGCTGATGGATGTACTCACAAAGAAGGGCCTTGAGGAGATAGATGCCAGCGGCAAGTTCGATCCCGAACTGCACAACGCCGTGATGCAGGGCGAAAGCGATGACGCTGAGTCCGGCGACATTCTGGAGGTTTTCCAGAAGGGCTATAAAGTAAAAGATCGCATAATCCGCCATAGCATGGTGAAGGTTGCGAAATAAATATTAAAAAGTATAAACTCAACAATAATCAGGAGGAAATAGATTATGTCAAAGATTATCGGTATTGACCTTGGTACCACCAATTCCTGCGTAGCCGTTCTTGAAGGCGGCGAACCCGTTGTTATTCCCAACTCCGAAGGCGCGCGTACTACTCCTTCCGTAGTTGCTTTTAAGGATAACGAGCGTATAGTCGGCAACGCCGCAAAGCGCCAGGCTATCACCAACCCGGACCGTACAGTAAGCTCCATCAAGCGTGAGATGGGAACCAGCGACAAGAAGCACATCGACGGCAAGGATTACACTCCTCAGGAGATATCCGCAATGATCCTTCAGAAGCTGAAGAGCGACGCCGAAGCGTATCTGGGCGAAAAAGTAACTCAGGCCGTTATAACCGTACCTGCTTACTTCTCTGACAGCCAGCGTCAGGCTACCAAGGATGCGGGCCGCATTGCCGGTCTGGAAGTCCTTCGTATAATCAACGAGCCTACTGCGGCAGCGCTTGCATACGGCATGGATAAGGAAACCAATCAGAAGATACTGGTGTACGATCTTGGCGGCGGCACCTTTGATGTATCCATCCTTGAGATAGGCGACGGCGTATTTGAAGTTCTTGCAACCAACGGCAACAACCGCCTGGGCGGCGACGACTTCGACCAGCGCATCATGGATTATATCGTATCCGAGTTCAAGAAGAGCAACGGCATCGACCTTTCCGGCGACCGCATGGCAATGCAGCGTCTGAAGGAAGCTGCAGAGAAGGCTAAGATCGAGCTTTCCAGCATGGTGCAGACCAACATCAACCTGCCCTTCATCACTGCGGACAGCACCGGTCCTAAGCACCTTGACATGACCCTGACCCGTGCTAAGTTCAACGACATGACTGCCGATCTGATCGATAAGACCAAGGAGTGCATGCATATTGCGATGAAGGATGCCGGCCTAACCAATGCCGACATAGATAAGGTCATTCTGGTCGGCGGCTCCACCCGTATCCCCGCAGTACAGGAAGCTGTTAAGGCCATTACCGGCAAGGATCCTTTCAAGGGCATAAACCCCGATGAGTGCGTAGCTATAGGCGCTGCTATCCAGGGCGGCGTACTGGGCGGCGAGGTAAAGGACGTTCTGCTTCTGGACGTAACGCCTCTGTCTCTGGGCATCGAGACCGTGGGCGGCGTATTCACCCGCCTGATCGACCGCAACACCACCATTCCTACCAAGAAGAGCCAGATCTTCTCCACCGCGGCGGACGGCCAGACCAGCGTAGAAGTTCATGTGCTTCAGGGCGAGCGCGAGTTTGCGCAGTACAATAAGACTCTTGGCCGCTTCCAGCTGGCCGGTATTGCTCCCGCTCCCCGCGGCGTGCCTCAGATCGAAGTTACCTTCGATATCGACGCCAACGGCATAGTACACGTATCCGCTAAGGATCTGGGCACCGGCAACGAGCAGAAGGTCACTATCACCGCTTCCACCAACCTGAGCGAGGACGAGATCAACAAGGCTGTACACGATGCAGAGCAGTATGCCAACGAGGATAAGGCCCGCAAGGAGGAGGTAGAGATCCGCAACCATGCTGACAGCATGGTATACTCCACCGAAAAGACCCTCAAGGAGCTGGGCGACAAGCTGAGCGCCGACGATAAGGCCAGGATCGAAGCTGAGATCGCTAACGTCAAGAAGGCCATGGAAGGCACCGACTCCGCAGCCATCAAGGCCGCCAGCGATAAGCTGACCGAAGTGTCCTACGACGTATTCGGTAAGATCTATCAGCAGGCCCAGCAGCAGAATCCCGGCGCTGGCGCAGGCTTCAACGGCAGCGATGCAGGCAGTGCGAACACCGGCAGTGCACCCCATGACGACAACGTTGTAGATGCTGACTACGAAGTAGTGGACGACCAGAAATAAAGCTTTTTAAGGCTTAAACAATCAAGTTTTTAGAAGCAGGGAGCCAAAGCGGATTCGCTTTGGCTCCTTGCGGGGGAACAAAGAGAAAGAAATAAGAGAATTCACGCGAAAGCGGCAGATGTAGAAAGTTGGGGAAACAGTGGCAAAGGCAGATTATTACGAAATATTGGGAATCAATAAAGACGCTTCCGAGGCCGAAATAAAAAGCGCCTTTAGAAAGGCTGCCAAGCAGTACCACCCGGATCTGCACCCAGGCGATGCTGAGGCAGAGAAAAAATTCAAGGAAATAAACGAAGCCTACGAGGTCCTTTCCGACCCTCAGAAGAAGGCGCAGTATGACCAGTTCGGTCACGCCGCCTTTGATCCCACACAGGCACAGGGCGGCGGCTTCAACGGCGCCGGCTTCGGCGGCTTCGAGGATATATTTTCCGCCTTTACTGGCGGCGGCTTTGGCGGCTTCGGCAGCGGCTTCGGCGGCAGCTCATCGGCGCGGCGCAATGCTCCTGTGGCGGGCAGCGACCTGCGCTATAACCTTACCATAACCTTTGAGGAAGCGGCCTTCGGAACGAAGAAGGAAATACTTGTACCTCGTGAGGAAAACTGTGCGGCCTGCGGCGGTACCGGCGCGAAGAAGGGTACGAGCCCCGTCACCTGCTCCGTCTGCGGAGGCAGCGGTCAGGTGCGCTCGCAGCAGAACACCATGTTCGGCTCCTTCTCTACGGTTCGTCCCTGTGATGCCTGCGGCGGCACAGGCAAGATAATCAAGGAGCCCTGTCCGGAATGCAAGGGCAGGGGGCGCGTCAATAAGTCCAAGCGCATAGTAGTCAATATCCCGGCAGGCATAGACAATGGCCAGATACTTACCATGCGCGGCGAGGGCGAGGCGGGCCTGCGCGGCGGTCCAGCGGGCGATCTCTATATAAGCATTACCGTAAGGAACCACAGGCTGTTCACCCGCAAGGGCTCAGACTTGTACATCACCATGGACGTTCCCATGACAGTAGCGGCGCTGGGCGGCGACATACAGGTGCCAACCCTCAGCGGCACAGTGAAGTATCACATTCCGGAGGGTACACAGCCAGGCACTACCTTCAGGCTGCGTGAGCAGGGCATAGTGCGGCTCAATACAACTCAAAAGGGCGATCTTATGGTAAAGGCTAATATAGTCATACCCAAGAAGCTCACAGCCGAGCAGAAGGATATGATAAAAAAGCTGGCGGATTCCCTTGGGGATAAAGTATCCGAGGCAAAGGTCGGCAAAAAGACCATATTTGACAAGGTAAAAGATAAGTGGAATTAGACTAAATGCTTTAGGGCGGCTTTACGGCCGCCCTTTTGTGTTGCCCAAAAGTGAGAAATGCAGTATATTATACTTTAGAATTATATGCATAAAGAGGAATTGATCATATGAAGTGGATGGAGGTTACCATATTTACTACCGAGGAGGGCCTTGACCCGGTATGCGCTCGCCTTGACATGCTTGGCATAAATCAGGTTATGATAGAACAGGGCAGAGAAAGCATAGAACAGTTCCTCAGGGATACTGCCAAGTATTGGGACTATGCCGACATGGATAGGCTCGTCACCAGCGACGAGCCCTGTGTAAAGGCGTACATAGCAGATGTTGCGGACAATCGCGCTACCGTAAGGGCCATAGAGGATTCCTTTGCGGAGCTCAGGAATATGGATGTAGGTCTGGATCTCGGCAGCCTGCGCACCGTTGTGCGCATCACGGACGACGAGGACTGGGAGAACAATTGGAAGATATACTACAAGCCCCTGGAGATAGGCGACAGGCTGTTGGTGCGCCCCTCCTGGGAGAAGGCGGAGGACACCGGCCGCATAGTACTGTCCCTCGATCCCGGTATGGCATTCGGCACAGGCAGCCATCACACCACGCGTATGTGTCTCGAGTTCCTTGAGAAGACAGTAAAGGCGGGAGACGACATGATAGATATGGGCTGCGGCAGCGGCATACTGTCTATTGCTTCTCTGCTGCTTGGAGCAAAGGAAGCGGTGGCTGTGGACATTGACCCCATAGCCGAGAAGATCGCCTACGAGAACGCCGCCATGAACGGCATAGGCAAGGATACCTACACTGTTCTTGTGGGGGATGTGCTGTCCGACAGCGCATTGCAGGATAAGCTCTGCGAAAAGAAGTATGATGTGGTAGCGGCAAACATAGTGGCCTCCGTCATAATCGAGCTTTCCGCCATAGTGCCGAAACTCATAAAGAAAGACGGCGTGTTCATAATGAGTGGCATAATCGCAGAGAGGCTGGACGAGGTGCTCTGCGCACTCGACAAGAACGGCTTTGAGGTGCTCGAGGTAAAGGCCGGAGACGACTGGCGGGCTATACTGGCGCGGCCCAAGAGGTAAGCATGAACAGGTTCTTTGTAAAGCCGAATGACATGACGGAGGACAGCGCCGCCATCATCGGTGAGGATGTGAAGCACATATCCAAGGTGCTGCGCATGCAGAGCGGCGACAGGGTGATGCTGTCCGACGGCTGCGGGTATGAATACCTTGCGGAGATAGAGACTATCTCCAGGGAGAGAGTAGAGCTTAAGCTTTTGGATAAAAAACCGTGTCCTGCCGAGCCGAAGCAGCGCATAACGCTTTATCAGGGCATTCCCAAAGCGGGCAAGATGGAGCTCATTATACAAAAGTGCGTTGAGCTTGGCATAAACGGGATAATACCTGTGGCCGCGGAGAGAAGCGTGGTCAGGGTGAAGCCGGGAGAGTACAAGGCGAAGCAGACGCGCTATCAGAGGGTAGCCTGCGAGGCGGCAAAGCAGTCCGGCCGCGGCATAATACCCCATATAGGCGAGCTTACTACATTTAAGACCGCCGATATGTCCGCCTACGACCTTATACTCGTAGCCTATGAGGACGAGCGTCAGACCAGCCTGAAGGAGGTCCTGAGGGCGAATATAAAGGCTGAAAATATAGCTGTTATAATAGGCCCGGAGGGTGGCCTTGAAATTGGCGAGGTAGAGAGCCTGATAAATAAAGGCGGCAAAGCCGTATCCCTTGGCCGGCGCATACTTCGCACCGAGACCGCCGGCATGGCTACCGTCGCGATGATACTTTACGAGCTGGAAGAATAGAGGAATACAGGTGAAGGCTGCATACTGTACACTGGGGTGCAAGGTAAATCAATACGATACACAGGCCATGCGCGAGCTCATGGAAAACGCGGGCTACGATACTGTGGACTTTGAGGATGAGGCGGACGTATACATAGTGAACACCTGCACCGTCACCGCCACCGGAGATAAAAAATCCCGTCAGATGATATCCCGGGCCCACGGCAGAAATCCCGATGCAAAGATCGTAGTGGCCGGGTGCTATTCCCAAAGGTCGCCGGAGGAGGTGCTTTCCCTGCCCGGAGTGAGTCTGGTGATAGGCTCAAAGGACAGGGCGAATATAGTAGGCCTCCTTGCCAATCTTCACGAAGGCAGGCTCAACGCCGTAGGCTCTCTTATGGGAGAGCATGAGTTTGAGGAGCTTGTGGCCACGAGGGAGGGCCGAACAAGGGCGCATTTGAAGATTCAGGAGGGCTGCGACAGGTACTGCACCTACTGCATAATACCCTATGCCAGAGGTCCGCTGCGTTCAAGGACGCCGGAAAACATACGAAAGAACCTGTTGCTGCTGGCCGAGCACGGCTATAAGGAAGTGGTCATGACGGGAATACATCTTATGTCCTACGGCAAGGATATGGACTGGAAGGTAGACCTGACAGACGCCATAGCGCAGGCGGACGGCATAGACGAGATACAGCGCATAAGATTAGGCTCGCTGGAACCTCAGCTGCTTACCGAAAAGTTTGTTTCGGCGCTGAGCAGCAACCCTAAGATATGCCGTCAGTTCCATCTCTCCATGCAGAGCGGCAGCGACGGAGTGCTCAAACGCATGAACCGCCGCTACGATACCGCCGTATATGAAAGGTGCGTGGAGATGCTGCGCGAAGCCATGCCGGGCTGCGCCATAACCACCGACGTCATAGCGGGCTTTCCCGGGGAGAGTGAGCGGGAATTCCAGGAGACCAAGGAATTCATACGCCGCATAAAGCTCGCGCGCATACACGTGTTCCCATATTCCAGGCGTGAGGGCACAGCGGCATATTCTATGCCGAATCAGATATCCAATGCGGAGAAGTCGCGCCGGGCAGGCGAGCTTATACATATAGGCGCGGAGCTGGAGAGGGAATACCTTCAAAGCTTCCTCGGCACCGTGCAAGAGGTGCTTCTGGAAGAACCCGAGCAAGGCCTTATGAGCGGCTATACCGATACCTATGCCAGGGTAAGCGTTGAAGGCGCAGACGAAGGTATGGCGGGACAGATGGTAAAGGTGCTGATAAAAGAAGCGGCAGAGGATCGCCTGCTGGGACAATTAGTGATATAATATACCTAAAGCCAAATACACAAAGGAGGAAAGTCCATGGATGATTGCATCTTTTGCAAAATAGCAAACAAAGAGATACCTACGACCCTTGTCTATGAGGACGATCTGGTAGCGGCCTTTAACGACCTTTCGCCTCAGGCGCCGGTACACGTGCTTATAGTGCCCAAGAAACATTACCAGAGCGTGCTGGAAGTACCAGAGGGAGACGCCATAGTGGCCCATATGTTCCATGTGGCGTCCAAGCTGGCAAAGGAGCTGGGCATAGCGGAGAATGGCTTCCGTCTCGTCATAAATACCGGCAAGGATGGCGGCCAGAGCGTGCCGCACCTTCATCTGCACATGACCGGCGGCAGGGAGCACGGCTGGCCAGCGGGTTAGTACAGCGGTTAAACAAAAATACACAATTATTGTGTTGACTTGGGGGGCCTCTTCAAGTATAATGATTTTGTTTGGATTCCTATGCTTCGTATAACTCACGATGTGCTATGTTGCATTCAGAGGGGAGGGAAATTGATGGAAATTCGCGTAGGTGAAAACGAGTCCCTGGAAAGTGCTCTTAAGCGGTTCAAGCGCAAGACTGCCCGCAGCGGCATCTTGGCCGAAGTACGTCGTCGTGAACACTATGAAAAGCCCAGCGTAAAGCGCAAGAAAAAGGCCGAAGCAGCCAGAAAGCGCAAGTATTAATTCAAAAGAGACCTAAGGTTTAAGGTTCGGGATAGTAATACCTTCCCGTAAAAACCACAAGGCAGTCGTGGCGACAACGGAATAACAAACATCAATGGTTAAAAAGGATTCCCCGGTAGAAATTACCGGGGATTTTTTTGCTTTATTATGGCATATCTTAGCATATCCTATTTAGAGGTGACTGATATGCCATTTTTGAATTTCGGAGACCTTCGCCGCAAAGAGGTGATAAACATGCGGGACGGGGCAAGGCTGGGCTGCATATGCGATCTGGAGGTGGATCAGTGCTCAGGGCTGATACGATCCATAGTTGTGCCGGGGCCGCCGCGGTTCTTTGGAATACTGCGCAGCGATGAGGAGTTGGTGATACCATACGACCGTATAAGCAAGATAGGCGACGATGTGATACTGGTGGACGTGGTGCTCAAATAAGGCTGATACCTCATAAAAATGCTCAAAGCTATGGCGAAAAATCTACATATGTGGTATCATGCATAGTATAAATACAATACTTTGGGAGGTATTCCCCATGAAATGCCGATATTGCTCGAGCACGGAAAGCAAGGTAGTGGATTCCAGACCTACCGAGGACGGTACTTCCATTCGCCGCAGAAGAGAATGCATTAACTGCGGGAAACGCTTCACCACCTATGAAAAGATTGAAGAAATACCCATAATGGTAATAAAAAAGGACGGCACACGAGAACCGTTCGATAGCGAGAAGATACTTTCCGGCGTCAGGAAGGCCTGCGAAAAGCGCCCCGTTTCCACCGCGGATATGGAGCTTTTGGTGGACAACGTAGTGCGGGAGGTGTTCAACTCCCTTGAGCAGGAAGTAAAGAGCGAGGCCATAGGGGAGATGGTCATGAGCAGGCTGAAGGATCTGGACGAGGTGGCGTATGTGCGCTTCGCGTCGGTATACCGCCAGTTCAAGGATATAAATACCTTTATGAACGAGCTGAAGATATTGCTCGGTGAAAACTGATGAAGATGCAGCAGCAACAGGCCGCGCTGATAAAGCACGGCTTTATTTACAAAAGGACAAATAAGGGTACAGGGCTTTACTGCGCCGAAGCGCTGGATAAGGCCGGAGGCGTGTCCCACGGCTTTTCCACCCGTGAGGGAGGTATAACTGTCGATCCTCCAAAAGCGTCGCTGAACCTGAGCTGGACACGGTGCGGATCCCCGGAGGAAGTTATAGCCAATTTTAAGATATTCGCTGAAGGCGCGGGCATTGATTATGACGATATGGCGGTGGTGAACCATGAGCATGGAGCCAATGTGCTGAGGATCGCCCATGAACATCGGGGCCGCGGCTTCTATAAAGACCCGCTGCCGCCCTGCGATGGCATAATCACTGACGACCCGACCGTCACTCTCGTCACCTCTCATGCGGATTGCGGGGCGTATTTCTTTTACGATCCCGTTCATCGCGCCATAGGAATGGCCCACGCGGGCTGGAAGGGCACGCTGCTTCGCATAGGCGCCGAAATGGCCCGGCGCATGGCTGAGGAGTTTGACACCGACCCGAGCGACATAATTGCCGCAACAGGGCCCTGCATCTGTCGAGACTGCTTCGAGGTGGATGCGGATCTTGGCGAAAAATTCCAAAGTGAATTCGGCTATCCCGGCATATCGCGACCGGGCAGGCAGGGCAAAGCATATGTGGATCTGGAGCTTGCGGCTGCGGTACAGTTCGTTGAGGCTGGGATAAGGCCTGAGAGCATTACCCTTATGAACGCCTGTACCTACGAAAATCGCCAGCATTTCTTCTCCCACAGGCGCGATAAGGGAATAACCGGATCCATGGCGGCCTATATAAAGCTCATACAGCCATAAATTGCTTGCTTTCAACTTCCCCGTAGTCTGCCAAACTAAAGGCAGTATTTATGGGGAAGTTTTTGTATGCCTGAATATATAGTTTTTTCGATATGCCTGATAATACTGTCCGTTACGGGGGTGCTGAAGTCGCCATGCCTGGCAGTAGGGCTGAGCATGTTTGAGATGCTGTACATGCTGTTGTGCGCCTTGGCGCTTTCTGTATTTGATATGACGCTTAGCGTAGAGCTTAAGGTAAACGCAGGGGCTGCAGTGATGATATTCCTGCCGGCGCTGCTCGTGGAAGAGACTCGTGAGAATCAGGGAGGGGCGGTTGCGGCACTGGTGCTGTTTTCTTCGGTGATCGCCCTCGTTGAGCGCAGCGGCCTTGTATATGGCAGTGATAACGGCCTTTTCAGTGCGCTTATGGCGGGAACGTCCGCCGTGCTTTTGAATGAGAGCCGGGGCTGCGCCTGCTGCATAGCGGCTGGGATACCGGTGTTTTCCAGGGTAGTATGCTGCTTTATAAACATGGCGTCCGTAGGCTATTCCAGCCTTGAGATAGGTCCGGAGGTGCTGTTCTCGCAGCTTGCCGCGCTGAGTATGGCTATAGTAATAATATGGATACACAGCTTGTGCTCAGTTGCGGGTGCAGACGCCAAATAAATCAATATAACAGATAATTCGACCGTCCTTAACAGGGACGGTTTTGTGTTATGGAAAGAAATACTGTCATAGTTATATAGCAACAGGAGGGACAGGCGATGAAAAGGAGCAGCTTATCGGTGCTGCCAAAGGGAATACGGGAAGACGTAGAAGGGGTACTCAGGCCGGATACAGAGGAGATACGGGTGCGGGCCAACAGGCCGGTGCAGCTGAGAGGGCCGCAAAGCACACTGCTTGATCGTATAGCCTCTGCAGAAGAGTGCGAAACAATGCTGGAGCTGGTATGCGCCCATTCGCTCTTTGCCTACGAGCAGGAGCTGCGCGGCGGCTATGTGACGCTGGAGGACGGTTCCCGGGTGGGTATATGCGGCAGGCTGAACCCTTCCGGCAGCGTATCCATGCCGGGGAGCTTCAATATACGCATCGCCCGGGAGATAAAAGGGGCGGCGGACGGGCTTATGGAAAGGATAGCCACCCGGGACGGCATACTTTCCGCACTCATACTTTCAGATCCGGGAGCGGGAAAGACCACGGTATTGCGGGACGCGGCGCGGCAGCTTTCAGCGCAGGGCTTGCAGATAGGCATTGCAGACGAGCGGGGAGAGATAGCTGCGTCGGTAAACGGTGTGCCAAGGCTTGACGTAGGGGACAATACCGACGTTATGGGAGGCTGCGCCAAGTGCCGGGCCATGGAGCTCATGATACGCGCCATGTCGCCTCAGGTGCTGATAACAGATGAGATAGCCACCGCAGAGGACGCCGAGGCAGTCATGGATGCTTCGGGCTGCGGGATAAGGGTGATAGCCAGCGCACATGCGGGCAGCGCGGCGGAGATAATGCGCCGGCGCGATATATCCGGGATAATAGCCGCGGGGGCATTTAATAAGGTACTGCTTTTGAAAAAGCAGGGAACTGAACGCCGGTTATATGACATTACGGAGGAACTGACATGAGAAGTATAGCCTGTGTCGCGGTACTGTGCCTGTTCAGCCTTTGGGGATACTCAAAGAGCAGAGCGCTAAAGATGCGCGCCGCGATAATGCGTGCCTTCGGCAATGACGCTCAAAGGCTTTGCCGCGAGATAAAGCACAGGCCGCGAGAGCTTCGCAACATGATGCTCTGTTTTGAGGGCAGCGAGTTGGAGGGCTTCTGGAAGCTGCTGGGGGAAAGCCTCGGAACCTGTGAGCGGGCGGAGGAAGCGTGGCGGGAGGCCGCAATGTGGCGCGGATTTAACGTACTGGGAGAAAGAGAGAGGGAGATAATACTTCTTTGCGGCAGCGGACTTGGCATAAGCCCCTCTGAGCCGCAGCTGAACGCCGCACAGAGGGCTTATGAGGAGGCGTTCTCAAGGGGAGAGGAGCTTGACAGGGAGGCTGCTGCAAAGGGCGGCATGTTCACTAAGGTAGGCGTGCTTATGGGTATAGGGGCGGCACTGCTTCTGATATGAGGTGAAGTATATGGGGATAGATATTGTACTCAGGATAGCGGGCATAGGCATACTGGTGGCAATAATATGCCAGCTTTTGAAGCAGACAGGCAGGGACGACATAGCAATGCTGGCGGCGCTTGCGGGGCTGGTTATTACGCTAAGCCTTGTAGTGGGCGAGATAAGCACACTGCTTGATCAGGTTAAGCGCATATTCGGGCTGTAACCATGGGCGAAGAGATGCTGAGGCTGGGAGGAGTGGCGGTGATAGCCGTGAGCATAGCGCTGGTGCTGAAAAACCAGCGGCCGGAACTTGCATTGCAGGTGTCTATCGTTACAGGCATAGTGCTGCTGGCTGCGGCAATAGCCATAGCCGGGGAGGTAAAGCGGCAGGCGGAAGGATTCATGCAGAATTACTCGGTGGATGGAGCCGGAATAGCGGCGGTGATAAAGATAACCGGCATAGCATATACGGCGCAGTTTTCGGCGGATATATGCCGTGACGCGGGGGAAAGCGCCGTGGCCTCCCGCATAGAGCTGGCGGGACGGCTCATGATGCTGCTTGCGGCGCTGCCTATGGTATTTTCAGCCGTGGAGGCGATATGCGGTCTTGTAAGCTGGTAGGGCTGTTGCTGCTTGGGGCGTTGCTGATATCCCCGTGTATGGCGAGGGCGGAGGAGATATCCATACCTGTGGTAGAGTACGACATATCGGGCTGGGAGAATATATGGCGTGAGATACAGGTGGAAACCGGCAGGGCTGCCGGCGGCGCATCGGTATCGGACGCGATAGCGCGGATAAAGGAAGGAAACCTGGACGGGCTGCTTGATTTTGGAAGGATTGGGGGGCTCTTTAAGGAGAAGCTCAAGGAGGGGGTAAAGGGTATGCTTGGCATAATAGCCGCGGCGTTCTTTTCCGCGGCGGCAGTAGCGGCGGTGGGAACACAAAAAGGCGTGGGCGAGATGCTGAGCTTCTGCCTTACCGGGCTTTGCATATCCGTTGCCGCCGCATGCGTGTGCGCACAGATGAAGGAGGCACAGAGGGTGATAGACGGGGTAGCTCAGCTTGGCGAGCTGGTATCGCCGGCGCTTATGGTAATGATAGCGGCAGCCGGCGGCAGCGCCGTATCCGCCGTGCAGCCTACCTCCGTACTGCTTTGCAGCGGCATGACGGAGGCGTTTCGAAATACATTCATGCCGTTCATTCTGATGATGTGCGCGCTGTCCACGGCGGGTACGGTGAGCGAGAACAAGCAGCTCAAGGCAATGGCTGGGCTGATAAAGAGCCTTTTGAAATGGGGCATGGGGCTGACGTTCACCTTCTTTCTGGGCAGCGTAAGCATAAAGAGCCTGAATGCAGCGGGACTGGACAGCGCGGGGGTGAAGGCTCTTAAATACGCCTTCGATAAATCCGTACCTGTAGTGGGCGGAGTGATATCCGGCACATATGAAGGGCTGAGGGCCGGGGCGATTGTGCTGAAGAACGCGGCGGGTACAGTGGCGCTTCTGCTGTTGCTTTTGTACTTTACAGCTCCCGGCATACGAATGCTGTGTTCGGTCATAAGCATGAGGATAACCGCCGCCATATGCGCCGTGGCGGACGATGGGAGAATATCCGCTATGCTTACGGCGGCGGCTGACAGCTGCACGTATATGTTTGCTGTAAGCGCAATAGCGGTGCTGATGAATATGCTTTCCGTTGCGGCGGCGCTGCTGGCTTCGGGGGTGGGATAAAATGACGGAAATGATAAGCATTCTTAACTCTGCATGCGTGCAGCTGGTGGGGATAGCGTGCGGGGCATACATATTAAAGTGCGCCATACCTGAGGGAGGCATGCAGAGGAGCGCCAGAAAAGCGCTGGACATAGTTGCCCTTACGGCTGTCATAAGAATAATAACGGGAGTGCTGCCCAATGGAAGATAACAGGGCGAAGAAGCTGCTGGACAGCTTTGTAGACAGGTTAAAAGCAAATAAGCGGCTGGAAATAGCCGTGTACTGCGGCCTGGGGGCGCTTTGCCTGCTGCTCTGCCTGCCAACATACGGAGGAAAAAAGCAAAAGGAGGAGGCAAAGGATACTGAGACGGTTCAGCAGGACGACCTTGAGCAGAGACTCATGGATACGCTGAGCTGCGTGAGGGGCGCGGGAAAGGTAAAAGTAATGATAACCTACGAGACGGGCAAGGAGAAGATTCCGGCGATGAATACCGATATCACCCAAAGCAGCACCTATAATGGCGAAGGTGAGAACCGGACGGAATCATTAAGCCCCGTAACGGTATACCAGAACGGCGAAAACGAGGCCGTGGTACTTATGGAGAGGCAGCCTACGGTAAGAGGCGTGATAGTAGTGGCTCAGGGCGCAGCCGACATATCCGTAAGAATGAAGCTCCAGTCGGCGGTGCAGGCAGTGCTGGGGGTGGAGGCCTCCAGAGTCGAGGTGCTTGAAATGGGAATAAACGGAACGGAGGAATGAAATAATGGTAAGATTTGTCAAGAAGTATCTGGTGCTGATGGTGGTGGCCGTTTTGTTCGTAGGGGCATTTTTGCTCAACCTGAAGACGAACGCCGCAAAGACACAGTCCGGCGGGGACGAGGCGCTTCAGCCCCCGGAGGAGGCACAGGATGTGGAGTACGTGCCCGGGGACTATTTTGCCACATTCCGGGACGATCGGGAGCAGGTGCGTAAGCTCGAAATGGAGTATCTGGACGAGGTAATAGCAGCTTCTGCAAGTGACGATGAGACGCTTGCGGACGCACAGGGGCAGAAGCTAACGTTGGTGGAAAACATGGAAAAGGAGTTTACTGTAGAGAGCCTGATCAAGGCAAAGGGCTTTGAGGACGCGGCGGTAACATTCCACGCAGGAACGGTCAACGTAGTGGTAAAGGCCGACGAGCTTAGCGACAAGCAGGTGGCGCAGATACTTGAAATAACCAAGAAGGAGACCGGCGAGCCTGCAGAAAACATAAAGGTGATGACGGGCAAATAGGCAAATTCGTGACTAAACTGCAAAATCCTGATCATTATCTATGCAGAAAAGGCAAAACCTGTTATAATAATAAAACAAATACTTGAAGGAGGCATGCATAATGGCAACTGAAGAGAGCATTTCCATGGAAGCAATGGATATACAGGGCGGCAAGATAACCTTCGCGCCTGATGTGATAGCTACAATAGCCAGCCTTGCGGCAAACGAGGTAGAGGGTATAGACAGCCTGGGCGGAACGGTAGTAGAAGGCATTACCGGCATGCTCAGCAAGAAGAGCATGACTAAGGGCGTAAAAGTAGACATCAATGACAATACCGCCACAATAGACATAAGCGCCATAATCAAATACGGATTTAAGATTCACGAGGTATCTACCAATCTGCAGCGCAAGGTAAAGAGCACCATCGAGAATATGACAGGCCTGAATGTGACGGCCGTAAACGTATTCGTGCAGGCAATAGCTTTCGAGAAGCCTGAAAAGAAGGCGGCTGTCCCCGCTCCCGCAGAGACTGAAGAAGAAAAGGAATGCTGATAAAGCCTTCCATCACTTAAAGCTAAATTAATACAGAGGTATCAAATTATGAAACCAAAGGTACTCTACAGGATACTGCTGGTGCTGGTAATGCTGGTGCTGTTTGCGCTGGGCTTGTGCTTTATAGGTGTTGCGCTTAACTTCATAACGGCTGACACTGTAAACGCCATAGCCGCGCTGCCCTACGCTTCCGCCATAAACGGCTGGATAACCGCCGGTGTCGGATTGCTGCTCTGCCTTATCGCTATAGTACTCATTATAGGCTTCAACCGCAGGGCGCCCAAGAATCAGGCACCCGCCTCGGCTGTTATCTCCCAGAACGAGATGGGTATCTCCAGCATAACCCTCGCGGCCATAGACGATATGGTCAAGCGTCATTGCGCTACTGCCAACGGCAATGTCAAAAAGTGCGACAGCCGCATTGCAGTGGTCGAAAACAAGCTCAAAATCGACCTGAGAGTTGTAATAGCAGAGGAAGCCAATATTCCCGAGACTACAGAAGCCCTCAGGACCAGCCTTATAGATTACATACAGACAATTACCGGCATACAGGTGAGCGACGTCAGCATTCTTGTCTCAACTGAGCCCGAGAAGAAGGCTGAAGCCTGATCCCCCTAAAAACAGAGGAACATACGATGGACGAATTTAGGCAATTTTTAAGGGAATATAAATGGCGCGTAATAGGCATTGCAGGCGGAATACTTTTGGCGGTGCTGATATTCACCATAGGCTTCTGGCGTACTCTGCTGTTGACCGCCATTACAGCCTTGTGCTATTTCGTCGGATGCATACTGGATAAGGGCGGCAAGGAAGGCCTTCAAGAGGCTTTGAGCCGTTTATTCAGAAAAAATTAACGTCAAGAGGTACTTTTACAAATGAGCAGAAAAACCGCCCGTGAGGTCGCCATGAAGCTTGCCTTCGCAAGCCTTTTCGGAGGAGAGGAAACCTATGAGGACGTGTTGGACAAGTCCGGCATCACCGAGAAGCCTATGGAGGAGGACATAATCTACTCCGAGCAGGTATTAAAGGGCATACAGGAGCATGAAGCCGAGATAGACGACATTATCAACGAATTGTCTATCGGATGGCGCATAGAGCGTATGCCCAAGGTGGATCTTTGTGTGCTTCGGGTAGCGATCTATGAGATGCTGTACAGGGACGACATACCATGCGGCGTATCCATAAACGAAGCGGTAGAACTCGCAAAGCAGTTTGGCGGCGACCGCTCCTCCGCTTACATAAACGGTATGCTGGGCACCTTTGCGAAGCGAATAGAGGGCGAACCACGGGCATAGGCCTTATGGAAAAACATAAAAGCTTACGCAAGGCATCGTTTGCGGTATCGCAGACGGTGCTTTATTGCTGGAAAAAGGACAGCTTTTAGGGTATGATATAATATGAAAAATCACAAGCGGCGCACGGAGGGCAGATGGCAAGGCTGATAGACGGAAAAGAAATAGCTGAAAGCATATATGAGAACATAAACCTCAGGGCGCGGGAGCTGCGCGGCAGGGGCGTGATACCTAAGCTCGCAGTAGTGCTTGTGGGAGATAACCCGGCATCCAGATTATACGTCAACTCAAAAGAAAAACGCGCCAGAGAAAACGGCATAGAGACTGAAGAATACCATCTTGACGGAAGCGTGGCGGAAGCCCAGGTTATGGAGCTTATAAAAAAGCTGAATACCGACGACACTGTACACGGAATATTGGTACAACTCCCGCTGCCAGAGCATATGGACAAGCTGCGTGTGCTGTCATGTATTTCTCCCGGTAAGGATGTAGACGGTCTCCATGCTGTAAACGCAGGCGCGCTCATGACGGGAAACAGGGGCTTTATACCCTGCACGCCCAAGGGAATACTGCACCTGGTAAAGAGCACCGGCATAGACATAGCCGGCAAGCGCTGCGCCGTGATAGGACGAAGCAGCCTGGTTGGAAAGCCTGCCGCCCTTCTTATGCTCAACAGCGACGCAACTGTGACGGTATGCCACTCCAAAACGGAGAACCTGGGCAGCATCACCAAAGAGGCGGATATACTCATATCCGCCGCGGGCAGGCCAAAGCTTATCACGGCGGATATGGTAAAGCCCGGAGCCGTAGTGATAGACGTAGGACAGAATAAAATCGACGGAAAGTGGTGCGGTGATGTGGACTTCGAGCCGGTAGAAAAGATAGCGGGGTATATAACCCCAGTGCCGGGAGGAGTTGGCCCCATGACCATCGCTATGCTTATGGAAAACACAGTGGAGGCTGCGGAAAACACCATTGTTGGATAACGGCTACAAGCTGACGGTGACTCAGCTAAACGAATATGTGAACGGTATGCTCAAAAGAGATTTGCTTTTGAACAATGTTTGCGTATGCGGAGAATTGAGTGGATTTAAGCGGCATTCCTCAGGACATCTTTATTTTTCGCTGAAGGACGAAGGGGCGCTGGTGCGTTGCGTAATGTTCCGGCAGAACGCCTATGAGCTCGATTTTTCGCCGGAGGACGGTCAATCCGTAAGGGTATACGGAAGCGTGTCGCTTTACGTCAAGGACGGCCAGTACCAGCTTTACGTCACAGCCATGGAGCGGGAAGGCGAAGGAGAGCTTTTCCGCCGCTTTATGCTGATGAAGACACGGCTTGATGCCAGAGGCTACTTCGATGAGAGCCATAAGAAGCCCATACCGAGGCTGCCTAAATGTGTAGGCGTGGTCACATCGCCTACGGGAGCTGCGGTACAGGATATAATCAATATAACGCGCCGCCGCTTTGATGGCATGAATATACTGCTGTACCCGGTACGGGTTCAGGGTGAGGGGGCGGCAGCGGAGATCGCCCACGCGATAAACGAAATGAACCGCATAAGGAAGGCGGATGTGCTGATAGTAGGCCGCGGCGGCGGCAGTATGGAGGATCTTTGGCCTTTCAATGAGGAGATAGTCGCCAAAGCCATATATGAGAGCAAGATACCCGTCGTAAGCGCCGTAGGGCACGAGACGGATTTTTCCATAGCCGACTTTACAGCTGACATGCGGGCTCCCACACCGTCTGCGGCGGCAGAGCTTTGCGTGCCGGAGCGGGCAAGGCTGGAGGGAGACGTGAGAATGGCTCTCGAAAGGCTGCGCTCGGCCGCTACGGGCTATGTTGGACGGATAAAGGCGGAGCTTTCGGATATGGGCAAATCTGCCGCATTCCAATCTGCCCACCACCGGATAGCGCTGCTGCGCAGCGAGGTAGCGGCAGAGCAGAGCGCCATGGCGAACAATGTGAGGGCAGAGACTGCCAACGCCGCCCATTCCATAGAAAGCCTGACTGCGCGCCTTGAAGCGCTGTCTCCGGGCAAGGTACTGGAGAGAGGCTACGGTATGGTGCAGGCCGAAGGCAGGTACGTAGGCAGCGCAGCGGAGCTTAAAGAAGGCTTGGCTGCAAGGCTTATAATGAGAGACGGTACCGCGAATATTACAGTGGACAGCATAAACATATTGCAAGCGAGGGAAACGCCATGGCAAAGAAGGAAATGACATTCGAACAGGCCAAAGAAAAGCTGGACGGCATAGTGGAAAAGCTTTCAGACGGCAATCTGCCAATAGAAGAAATGGTTAAGCTTTACGAGGAAGGCGCGGGGCTTTCCAGGTATTGCCTCGGCCTGCTTGCCCAGTACGAGGGACGCCTCGAAAAGGTAGACAGTTCCCTTTCGGAGGCCTGATATATGTGTTATAAGCATGAGCTGGCCCGGTATAAGGGCATAGTCGAAGAAAAACTGTTTGCGATAGTGGACGGCTGCGGCGCGCCGAAGGATCTTAAAAGCGCCATGCTCTACAGCCTCGAGGCGGGCGGCAAGAGGCTCCGCCCCGCAATGACGCTGTACGTATGCGAGATGCTTGACGGCGACATACGGCGCGCGCTGCCGTTTGCCTGTGCCCTTGAGATGATACACACCTATTCTCTCATACATGACGACCTGCCATGCATGGATAACGATGATTACAGACGGGGCATGCCTTCCAACCATAAGGTGTTTGGCGAAGCAAACGCCGTATTGGCGGGGGACGGGCTGCTTTCGCTGGCATTTGATACCATGCTTGCTGCAATAGCAAATAACCCCTGTCAAGGCGAAATAAAAGCCGCACAGGCGGTATCCGAGGGCGCAGGCGTGCAGGGCATGGTAGCGGGTCAGGTGGCAGACCTGGCTTCTGAAAAGTCCGGTGCGCGGGATATGGATACGCTGCGCTTTATACATGTCAACAAGACCGGCGCAATGATACGCGCATCGCTGCTTGCGGGCGGCTGCGTAGCGGGCGCTGATGAAGAGCAGTTGAAGGCGCTGAGCGATTTCGGATATGCTTACGGCGACCTGTTCCAGATGACTGACGATATACTTGATGTAGAAGGCAGCTTTGAAAGCATGGGCAAGACGCTGGGAAAGGACGCTCAGGAGGGAAAGCTTACATATATTTCGCTGGTAGGCCTTGAGGAAGCGAAAAAAATCGCCGGACAGACGGCTGAAAACGCATTGGCTGCGCTGGATATATTCGGAGAAAAGGCGTGGCTTCTGCGGGAGCTTACAAACGCCACGTTAAGCCGAAAAAGCTGACGGAATGCGGGATATTTACGGGATATAATGAAAACCAGTTACATTGACGGCATCAAAAGCATAGAGGATTTCAGGCGCATTCCCGAGAATGAGCTTGATTGCCTTGCCGCGGAGATAAGGGAGTTTCTGGTGCGGTCGGTATCAAAGACCGGCGGGCATCTCGCCTCCAATCTCGGCGTGGTGGAGCTTACCATAGCGCTGCAACGCGCCTTTGATACGCCAAAGGATAAGATCATATTCGACGTGGGCCACCAAACCTATGTCAACAAAATATTGACCGGCCGTGCGGCCGAATTCCCTACGCTCAGGCAGATGAACGGCCTTGCGGGCTTTCCCAAGACAGAGGAGAGCGAATTTGATACCTTCAATACCGGCCATTCCAGCACTTCCATTTCTGCGGCGCTGGGCATGCTGCGCGCCATGCGCATAAAGGGCACGCCGGGACGTGTCGTGGCGGTGATAGGCGACGGGGCGCTTACCGGCGGCATGGCCTTCGAGGCTCTCAACGACGCGGGGCAGAGCGAGCTGCCGCTTATCGTCGTACTTAACGACAACAATATGTCCATATCCAAGAATGTAGGCGCACTGCCAAGGCATCTTGACAGTATGCGCGTCAGCAGCGGTTATCTCGCCTTCAAGCGAGGCATGGTGAATATGCTGGATAAGATGACAAAGGCTGGGCCGCGTATACATGCCTGGCTGTCAAAGGTAAAGTCCAGGATAAAGTACCTTCTGCTGCCTAATGTGCTGTTTGAGGAGCTGGGCTTTACTTATCTGGGCCCAGTGTCGGGTCACGACATACAGAGTCTTACAGAGGCGTTGAATCTTGCAAAAAAAGTGCCAAATCCCGTGCTGCTGCACGTGCTGACCGTCAAGGGAAAGGGCTACGGCCCGGCGGAGAAGGAGCCGAGCAGATTCCACGGCATAGGAAAATTCGACCCCGATACCGGCAGGAGTCCCGGCACGGCTAAAAAAGACAACTCGGCCATCGCAGGAGAGACGCTGTGCCGCATTGGCAGGCAGGAGAAGGACCTTGCAGTCATAACCGCTGCCATGAGTGAGGGTACCGGCATGGAGCCCTTCAGAGAGGCGTTCCCGGAAAGATTCTTTGACGTTGGCATAGCTGAGCAGCACGCCGTAACCATGGCCGCGGGGCTTGCTATGGGCGGTATGAAGCCTGTGGTAGCAATATATTCATCATTTTTACAGAGGGCTTACGACCAAATGCTCCACGATGTGGCGCTGCAAAGGCTGCACGTGGTCTTCGCCATAGACAGGGCGGGCCTTGTGGGCGCGGACGGCGAAACCCATCAGGGCGTGTACGATATTGCCTACTGTCTGACTATGCCTTATGTGGAGATATATTCCCCGGCCTCTAAGGGCGAGCTTGAGGAAATGCTCAAAATGGCGGTGGAGGGTGACGTCCCTGCTGCCGTACGGTACGGAAAGGGTACACTGCCGGATAGAGTATACCCGGCGGTAGAGTACGGCAAATGGATTGAGATAAAACCCATAGCCAAGGTTACGGTGGTAGCTACGGGCCGCATGGTGGAGATAGCGGAAAGGGCAGTTGAAAACCTCGATGTCGGGCTGGTGAACGCAAGGTTCATACGTCCTATGGACGAGGATATGCTGGACATGATAAAACAGAAGGCTTCTTACGTCATAACGATAGAGGACGGTATTGCCAAGGACGGCATGGGCAGCAGAATAGCCCAGCGGCTCGCAGGCATAAAGGTCGAGTGTATGGGAGTGAGTGAAAAGCCAGTGGGCCAAGGTACCTGCGACGAGCAGACAAGGCTGTGCGGCATGGACGAAACGGCCGTCAGGGTGCGGGTATTGATGGCCATGGAGGGAATAAAATGAGCGGAGTAAGGGCAGATGTAAGGCTTGTGGAGCTGGGGCTGGCGCCCAGCCGGGAAAAGGCGCGCACGCTTATAATGGCGGGCGAGGTGTTCATCGATACATTGCGGATAGACAAGCCAGGCGCGGCTGTGCCAGAAGACGCGTTGCTTACCGTAAAGGAACAGGCAATACCGTTTGTGAGCCGCGGCGGATTGAAGCTCGATAAGGCTGTAAGGAAATATGGCCTTGATTTTACCGATATGGTGACCATGGACGTGGGAGCCTCTACCGGCGGCTTTACCGACTGCATGCTGCAAAACGGCGCAAAAAAGGTATACGCCATAGATGTGGGCTACGGACAGCTGGACTGGAAGCTGAGAAACGATCCGAGGGTCGTAGTGATGGAGCGCACAAACGCCCGCAATATGGAACCGGACTGGTTTACAGAGGCTCCTGACTTTGCCTCAATGGACGTTTCATTTATATCAGTTAAGCTGATACTGCCCGGTATATATAAAAGCCTTCGCGAAGGAGCACAGGCAGTCATACTCGTAAAGCCGCAGTTTGAGGCGGGCCGAGGCCGGGTAGGCAAAAACGGCGTGGTGAGGGATAAGGATACACACCGTCAGGTAGTGGAGGATACCGCCCGTTTTGCCCTGGACACAGGGTTCTCTATACGTCAGATAGACTATTCTCCCATAACCGGGCCGAAGGGGAATATAGAGTTCCTGCTGTTGTTGGAAAAAAGCGGCACAGCAGGAGGTACAGAGATATTGGCCGACATACCGCATATTGTGGATATGGCGCACGGTGAGTTGGCCTGATGCATATTTTTTTCAAGAAAATAATATTTATACTTGAAATATGACGATAATATGCATACAATTAATGTACATTAAAATTATTCTTTTGCTGACGAGCATATTATCATAAAAAGTCCATATGCCAACCGTCGCGATTTATAAAAACACTTTTTCAATTTACAGAGGAGCTTTAAAGTTAAATGCGAATCCAGAGCATTGGCATATTTGCAAACCCCAATAATGAAGGCGCACTGGCCGCAGTAAGCTCTGTGTACGGCGTAGCAAGGAGCCGGGGCATTAAGTGCTTTATAGACAGATCCTTCGCAAATATGGAGGAATTCAGCGGCTACGAGACGATACAGGAGCAGGTTCCCGGCCTCATGATAGCCATAGGCGGAGACGGCACAATACTTCACGCGGCAGGATACGCCGCTGAGCACGACATACCCATACTTGGCATAAACTTTGGCCGCATAGGATTCCTGAGCGAGATAGATGTAGAGGGCATATCCGACGCGCTGGACGCTATAGAGAGCGAGCAGTACCGTACGGATAAATGCATGATGCTTTCATGCAGCGTGAATGGCTGCGCCGCTAAGGACTGCCTTAACGAGGCGGTTTTGTACAGAAAAAAGTTCTCCGGCGTAGTATCGATTACTGTAAATGTGAACGGCATAGATGCTGGAACGGTCTCCTGCGACGGCCTTATAGTAGCTACGCCGACCGGCTCTACAGGTTATTCCATCTCAGCCGGCGGTCCGGTAATCGCTCCTAACACCGATGTTGTGATAATCAACCCAATATGCCCTCATACACTGGCCTTCAGGCCTATAATTGCGCCCGGGGATTCCGTAATAGAGCTTTCCATAAAACAGGAAGGCTTCCTGGGAATGGACGGTGTATCCACGGAGCGCATAGTGCCCGGGGACATGGTAAGAATATGCAGAAGCCGGCGCAGCGTACGCTTTATAAGGCTCGGCGATCGGAATCTTTATTCACTCATACGAAATAAGCTTTCCTGATAAATACGTATTTATTTTTCGCGAAGCGGACAATCGCGAATATACGATATACAAGAGAAAAAATCATAGCTGACGGAGGAGTGAAGTAATGAAATCTGCACGGCATTCCATGATACTCGAGCTTATTGACCAGTACGATATCAATACGCAGGATGAGCTTGCCTCAATGCTCAATGACAGAGGAGTAAAGGTGACGCAGGCCACAGTATCCCGCGACATAAAGGATCTGAGGCTTATAAAGGTATTGACCGAAAGCGGCTCCTATAAATATGCTACGGTCGATAAGGCAGAGGCGGGGCTCAAGGATAGATTCATAAGCATATTTGCCCATTCGGTTGTATCCATGGCCGAAGCGGGAAATCTTATAGTCATAAAGACCATTACCGGCACGGCTCCTGCTGCGGCGGAAGCTATAGATTCTATGCGCCTCGATGACATAGTAGGCACTATGGCCGGAGATAATACTATTTTTGTTGCCGTAAAGGACCCGGCTGTCACCCCTGAGCTTATAAAGCGCTTTCAGGGTATGCTCAAGGCCTAACTGCGGCGGAGAGGTTAATGTTAAAAAGGCTGTCTATAAAAAACGTCGCTTTGATAGAGCGGCTGGATATGGATTTTGACAATGGGCTTAACGTGCTTACCGGTGAGACCGGAGCCGGTAAATCCATCATTATTGACGCTGTAAATCTGGCGCTGGGAGAGCGGGCAAGCAGGGAGCTCATAACCACGGGGGCTGAAAAGGCGTCTGTAGAGGCGGAGTTCGATATAGAAGGCGAGGAAGCCGTAAAGTCCATGCTGCGGCAGAATGAGCTGGAGGACGACGGTCTGATAATATCCCGTGAGCTGTCGGCTTCGGGCAAAAACGTATGCCGCATAAATGGTACGCTCGTTAACCTTGCTACGCTTAAGCAGATAACAGACCTGCTGGTGGATGTTCACGGCCAGCATGAACACCAGTCGCTGCTCATGCAGTCGCGGCATATAAGGTTTCTGGATTCTTTCGCAGGGGAAAGGGATAGGGCTCAACGCGAAAAAGTGGCGGGGCTTTATTCCGAATGCAAGGCTATACAGTCAGAGCTTTTGGGCGGCTTCGGCTCCGAGGACGAGCGGGCCCGGGAAGCGGACATATTAAGATATCAGATAAACGAGATAGAAAATGCACGGCTCACTGCCGATGAAGAGCAGAAGCTCACGGAGGAGCGGGCGGTGCTTATCAATGCAGAACGTATAATGACGTCGCTGCAGAAGAGCTCCGAGGCTGTCTCTGGAGACGAAGGGGCCGTGGGGCTTCTCAGCCAAGCCGTATCTGCCATGAAGGATATATCTGGCATATCGACAGAGTACGGCGAGCTGTCAAGGCGGCTCAACGAGGCGTATTATACCATCGAGGATATAGGCTATACGCTCAGGGACATGCGTGACTCCTTCGACTTTGAGCCGGGCAGGATAGATCAGATAGAGCAGCGGCTTGAGATCTATTCAAGCCTCAAAAAGAAATACGGTCCAGAGGTAGAAGATGTTATTGCCTTCGGCGAGCGGGCGTCGGAACGTCTCGGGCAGCTGGAGGGCGCGCAGGAAAAGCGGGAAAAACTGCAAAAACAGCTTGCGGATAAGGAAAAGCTCTACAGGGCTGAAGCGGCCGCGCTTACGGATATACGACGCACAGAGGCAGAAAAGCTGCAAGGTGAGCTGCTGAGCCACCTGAAGGATCTTGGCATGGAAAAGGCGCGGTTCGAGGTCAGAATTGACCCGCTCACGGAGCCGGGACAGAACGGCATGGACAGGGTGGAATTCATGCTTTCCGCCAACCCGGGCGAAAGCCTGAAGCCCCTTGAAAAAGTAGCGTCGGGTGGAGAGATGTCACGCATAATGCTGGCATTCAAGGCTATTGCCGCCAATGCGGATTCCATACCCACGCTGATATTCGACGAAATAGATACGGGCATAAGCGGCCACATAGCCGCGGTGGTGGGCGAAAAGATGGTGAGCATAGCGGATAATCATCAGGTGCTTTGCGTGACACATCTGCCCCAGATAGCGGCCCTTGCGGACGTACACTTTATGGTGCAGAAGCAGGACGATGGACAGACTACCAGAACAAGCCTGAAGCGGCTGGAAATGGAGGAACGGTACGAATACATCGCCCGTATGATGAGCGGCATGGAGGATTCAAAGCTAGCCTACGAGCACGCCAGGGAACTGATAACCCACTCTGAAGAAATCAAGCAAAAGCGTCGTAAAAATAAATAATAAAATACATCGGCATTACAAATCATAAACACTGCGAAGTTGCTTCGCGGTGTTTATTTTTATTCTTTAAGGCGGTGTATATATGAAAAGACTCTGGCAAAATCTTGCGAAATGCATAGGTCTGGCGCTGTGTGTGACGCTCGTCTGCTTTAATTCAGGCGAGCAGATGAGTTATGTGCGCGGGCTGTCCAACAGCGTATCCACTGATCAGCTGGAAAATATATGCCGGAGCCTGAGCGGACCGTTAAGCCTCAGTATGGGCGACAGGGATGCATATGTTTCGGAAAACCTTTCCGAGACGCTCTCCGGAAAAAGCGGCAGCGCCAGCATTCGCCTTTTCGGCGCTATACCAATAAAGACCATAGAGTACGGCGAACGACAGGACATAACCGTAATGCCGGGAGGGATGCCCATAGGCGTATCCATATATACAGACGGAGCGCTGGTGGTGGGCCTGGGCAGCATATCCGAAGCTGCGCAAATATGCCCGGCGGCGTCTGCCGGCATAAGGGCCGGAGACGTCATAACTGCGGTCAACGGCGAGACTGTGCGGGATTCGCTGCATCTGAGCGAGCTTTGCTCTAAAGGCGGGGAGCTGATGGTGACTGTTCGCCGCGACGGGCAGCAGCTGACTGTCGCGCTTACTCCCGTTAAGGATCCGGAAAACGACACATACCGGGCAGGTATGTGGGTGAGGGACAGTACATCGGGCATTGGCACGCTGTCCTTTTGCAATATGTCATCCCTCAGATACGGAGCGCTCGGCCACCCTATAACGGATATAGATACAGGCGCCATAATAGATGTAGGCAGCGGCAGCATAGTTGAATCCAGCATAATAGGCGTATCAGCTGGCAGCAACGGTATACCGGGCGAGGTAATAGGCTCGTTTTCAACGGCAAGCAGACAGTTGGGCAGCATAGAGCTAAACTGCGAATACGGTCTGTACGGCGAAATGGACGAAATACCCGTCAACCCAATATACCCAAACGGCGTAAAGCTGGCATACCCTGACGAGGTGCATACCGGAAAGGCCGAGATACTGTCCACTGTGGATGATCGCGGAGTATGCGCCTACGAGTGCGAGATAATCAAGCTGTATCCGCAAAAGGAGATGAGCGGCAAGGGTATGGTAATAAGGATAACGGACAGGGAACTCATCGCAAAGACGGGAGGGATCGTTCAGGGCATGAGCGGCAGCCCCGTAATGCAGGATGGAAAGCTGATAGGCGCTGTTACTCATGTGTTTGTGAACGACGCGAAGTGCGGCTACTGTATATATTCTTGGTGGATGAACAGGGTTAGTGAAAAGATACTGTAAAAATTGGAAAATAATTGCGGTTTGCTGTTTAAAAAATGACCGAAATGTGCTATATTGGAATTACACGTATTAAGGTCTATTTTTTTGCAGGAAGTTTCGTTGTATGAAAATGAGTAAAACAAAAATACTTGTAGTAAAAGATTACGCTAATTACTGCACTGAGTTAATAGGGCTGCTGAAAGATTCGGGATGCTTTGATGTGCTGCCGCGGGTGCATGACCCGAGGTCTGTTGTTGACAATGTAAAAGAAAACAAGCCTGATCTCGTGATACTCAATGCGACTATGGCAGGGAGCGATGGCATAGAGATACTAAGCACCATACGCAACTGCCCTGAGACGAAAGATACCAGAGTGGTAGTTATAACGCCCATACTGGATGACAGCCTGATAAATATTTATCAGGCGCTGGGCGCGGCATTTATAATACACAGCAGCAATCCTCCTGCAATGGTTTACCATAGGATTCTGGACCTTACTATGGACGACGAAGCAGGCAGAACTATAAGGGACGAGCAGCGAAAATGCGAATACGCGGTAATGGCGGAGAACATGGCGAACAACTTCTTCAGAGTGATAGGCATTCCTGTAAACCTTATTGGATATGCCCAGCTCCGCAAATCCATACTTTACTGTGTGGAAAACAGCCTTTATCAGATAAATCTGTCGCAGGATGTATATCAGTACGTGGCGGAATGCTTCGTAACTACTCCTAAAAGAGTGGAGCGCAACATTAGAACCGCCATAGAAGCGGCGTGGAGCCGCGGAAACATAGAAGCCCAACACAGATACTTTGGCAACACTGTAAGCCAGTCAAACGGCCGGCCTACCAATAAGGAATTCATAGCGAACATAACTGACAGAATAGTTACCCATCTGCGCCACAGTTAAAGAACATAAATACAATATGTCTTAAATCCCGTCCCGCGCTCATATATTTTGTTATGAGTTGAAAGGAAGGGTGATTTAATGCGCTACCTTGGACGGCGGTGGTACATATATGCCTTTGCAGCGGTTATGGCATTTGCAGCCGGAGCTTCGATGGAGTGGCAATGCGAGGGATATACGGCTGCCGCCATAAGCGCCATAGGCGAGATGAGCGGAGCCGGGCTTTTGAGGCTGTCGGGATATGGACTGCTGTCTGCGGCTATGCTGTACTCAATGGCGGCAATAGCTAAGAACACGCTGCCGGGCGGCATCCTTAAAACAACGGCGTTATGGATAAAATCGTTTTTAATGGGTCTTTTTACACGAACCGTGATAGAGGACTGGCCTGGGCTTATTGGTATACCGATAATAGCCCTGTCCTTCATGGGAGGGCTGTGCCTTTGTATGGGGCTTATAGTCAGGTCTTCGGAAAAGAGCGTAACCAAGGGGGAGGCGCTGGGAATGAAGATGGCGCTGTTCGCGGCGGGCGCATTAACGGAGGGGATAGTGCTGCCTTCCGTCATAAGGATGGTAGCCATGCTATCCAAATGATTTGACGGAGCCGTCGACCGGTGGTAAAATCATAGCACAAAAGAAAATGCATAACGAAGGGAACTTAAAATAATGGCAAGGAAAAGAGCAACTATAATTGTGCTTGACAGCGCCGGCATAGGCTACCTTCCGGATGCCGCCGAGTTCGGCGACGTGGGGGCGAATACATTCTGCAACATATATAAAAAGCGCGGTCATCTGGATATACCCAATATGCGCTCTTTCGGTATAGGCAATATAGAAGGCGCCGAACTGGGCGGATACGACGGAAAGATAATAGGCTGCTATGGCAGGGCGATGGAAAAAACCAAGGCAAAGGATACGACCTGCGGTCATTGGGAGATGGCCGGCATTATAATGGACAATCCTTTCAAGACCTATCCTAACGGTTTTCCCAAACATATAATGGATAAATTCGAGAAGGCCATAGGTCGCGGCACCCTTGGCAACTGCGTTGCCTCAGGCACCGTTATAATTCAGGAACTGGGCGATGAACATGTGGCTACGGGTAAGCCAATAATATATACATCTGCGGACAGCGTATTTCAGATAGCCGCCCATGAGGATGTAATACCTCTTGACGAGTTGTACTCCATGTGCCAAAAGGCAAGGGAGATACTGGTTGGCGACGACCTTGTGGGCCGCGTCATCGCACGTCCGTTCGTAGGCGGAAACGGCAAGTATACCCGCACGGAGCACCGCAGGGATTACGCCATACCTCCGATAGAGGACACCATATTAGACGGCCTTACCGCAAAGGGCTTTGAGACTGTGGCCGTTGGCAAGATAGAGGATATATTCCACAAGCGGGGCATAACCACCGTAAATCATACCACCAACAACCCGGCAGGCATTGAGGCCACCATAGATTTCCTGAAGAACGGCGTCGGAAGCTTTATATTTACCAACCTGGTGGATACCGATGCGCTGTACGGACACCGCAACGACGTAGAGGGCTACGGCAAGGCTCTGGAGTATTTTGACAGCAAGCTGCCGGAGATAATGGGTGCGATGACCGACGAGGATATACTCATAGTTACTGCCGACCATGGCTGCGATCCCACTTTCCCCGGAACTGACCATACCCGGGAGTATATACCTATACTGGTGTATGGTAAAAAGCTTAAGGAAGGCGTGACAATAGGCACACGAGAGACCTTTGCTGATATAGGCTGTACCGTATATGAGTATATAACAGGCGAATCCTGGAGAACAGGTACCTCCTTCCTGAAGGAAATACAGTAAAAATTTAATACATGGCGCAATAATGGCCCCCTTTGCCTAATATTATTAAATAACGGCAAAGGAGGTCTTTTTATGGGTAAAAGGTTGGCGGGGACGCTGTTGGCTGTGGTACTGCTCATAAGCTTTGGAGCGGCATACGGTGAGGAATATCCGGTGGACGTATCCGGCATGAAGGCGGCTGTATTGTGCAGCCAGGATGGTCAGAGCATAATTGAATACAATTCGGCCGAAAGGCTGGAGGTGGGAGGTCTGGGGCGGCTGCCGCTGCTGCTGGCTGCCTGCGATAAAATAGACGGCGGCGGGCTGGCGCTTACGGATAAAGTCATCGTCAGCCGCGAGGCGGCAAGGGTGCCGGGTCCCACCGCTTTCCTGGACGCATACGAGAACGCCGAGGTATCCATGCTCCTGAAAGCGGCGGCGGTGATATGCGCGGGGGACGCCATATATGCCTTGGGCGAGGCGGCATACGGCTCCATAGAGGCCTGCGCCATGGCGGCGGCGGAAAAGCTGAATAGCATGGGCATACAGGCGGAAAGCGGGGAAATAGCCAACGGCAGTGTCAGGCTTTCAGCCGATGATCTTGTAAGGATAGGCGGCAAACTGAGCACGAGCGAATGCTTTTCGCTGTACAGCGGCATATTCTACGACAGCATACAGCATGAGGACGGCAGGACGACGGAGCTTGCAAGCTCAAATAAGCTTATAAAGAGCTGCGTGGGCACAAACGGCGTAGCTACCGGCTCATCGGCCGAGGCCGGATACTGCGGCATATTTTCAGCGAAGCGGGGCAGCGCCGTATTTATCTGCGCCGTAATAGGCGCTAAAAACTCATCCGAAAGGGCGGCTAAGGCAAAGGCGATGCTGGAATATGCTTTCGCCGCATACGATATAAAGACGGTGGCGAAACAAGGCGAGCGCATCGCAGAAGTTGAGGTAAAAAACGGAACAGCTTCCGTAGCAGAGCTTACAGCGAGAGAAGGGGTTGTGTGCCTGCTGCCGAAAAACGCCGAGATGCAATCAGATAAAGACATACCGGATATGCTGGAAGCGCCGGTATCAAAAAACGACGTGCTGGGCAGCATCACCTACAGCCTTGACGGCGAGCAAATAGCCAAGGTGGAACTGGTATCCTCGGCTGATATACCCCGCGCGGGCACAGCGCACTATGCAGGGCGGATACTTTGTGAATGGCTGCATGCCTGAAGGCTCTGCGGTTGCATACTTTTGAGCAATAGCGTATAATAAAACCAACTATTGTGATAGGAGAAATGCAATTGCTTAACAGTATCGCAAACGGAATATCTGGCTCCCTCGGCTCCTATGTAATGGAGCTGCTTTACAGGATGCCGGCCATTTTAGTGGCTCTGGCCTTCCATGAGTGGGCTCATGCCTATGCCGCATATAAGCTGGGGGATCCTACCGCTTACAATTTGGGCAGAATGACGCTGAATCCCCTTGCCCATATTGACCTGATAGGACTCATAATGATGATGCTGGTGCGCTTCGGCTGGGCAAAGCCTGTGCCCGTAAGCACACGCAACTTCAAGCACCCAAGAAGGGACGAGATAATAGTATCTCTGGCAGGCGTGGCTATGAACCTCGTGCTGGCTTTTGTTACCATGCTCATATTTTTTGGTCTGATGGTGGCAGGCAAGGCCGGCAACGCCGCCCTCAACACCATATTCTATTATTTCTACTTTATAAATCTGGGCCTCTGCGTGTTCAACATACTGCCTATACCGCCCCTCGACGGCTTCCATGTGGCCTCCTGCCTTTTTATGCGCAGCATCGGTCCGAAGCCGTTTATGTTCCTGCAGAAGTACGGCTTTGTGATACTTATAGTGCTGCTTATGACCAACTGGCTGGACGGCATTATGTCATCCGCAGTGAACTTCCTGATGTCCGGAATGATGAACATATGCGCAGCCATATACGGCCTGTTAGGGCTGATGTAGCATGGCATACGAGGTAAACCTTAAAGAATTCCAGGGGCCTCTGGATCTGCTGCTTCACCTTATTGAGCAGGCAGAGGTGGATATCAAGGATATTTTCATATCCGAGATAACCGCCCAGTACCTTGAATACATGGGTCAGATAGACACGCTGGATATGGATACCGCCAGCGAATTCCTTACCATGGCGGCGACGCTGGTGTATATAAAATCCCGGTCGCTTCTGCCGAAGCCCCCGAAGGAAAACACCGAGGAAGAGGATCCCGCCGATGCCCTCATACGCCAGCTGCGTGAATACAGGGCGGCAAAAGAAACGGGTGAGAAGCTCCGTTCGCTTCTGGATGGTGCGCGGGGCATATATGCAAAGCTGCCGGAGGAGTTTGTGCTCCCGCCCCAGGAGATAATCTTGGAGGAATCCTCAGTTCAGAGTCTGTTTGACGCCTTTGCCGAGCTTATGGACAAGCGCAGGGAGGAAAAACAGCGGGAGATAAACTCTCAGGAGGTAATGGATGACCGCTTCACAATACGACGGCAGCTGGTAAAAATACGTGACGTACTGAGAGACAAGGTCAGCGTGCCCTTTGAGGAGCTGTTTGAGGACGATGCACCAAAGATGGAGATGATAGTTACCTTCATGGCGCTGCTCGATATGCTCATGAGAGGTGAGATAAGCATAAAGCAGCCAAGGCCTTACGAAAAGATAACGATAACCGCCAAAGAACTCCGGGAGGACGACGAGGACGCGGAGTACATGGACGAACAGTAAAAGGAAAAGCAAATGATGCAGGACGAACGCTATTCGGCAATTGAGTGCATACTCTTTGTGTCCGGAGAACCGGTGTCGCTGGTACAGCTCCAGCGCGCGCTGGATATAACAGGCATAGAGATGAACGCAATAATACACAGCATGGAAAAGCAGTATCGCCAGGAGGAGCGAGGCATACAGCTATACATAACCGACGACACGGTGCAGCTTGTATCCAACAAAAAATACGCCAGCTACGTTGAAGATCTGCTTCAGCCTGCCCAGACCAAGAGCTTTACTCAGGCCATGCTGGAGACGCTTTCCATAGTAGCATACAAGCAGCCTGTCACAAGGGCGGATATAGAGGCCGTCCGAGGGGTAAGATGCGATTATTCCGTGAGCCAGCTATTGAAGCTGGGGCTCATACGGGAGCTGGGCCGCAGGGATTCCGTGGGGCGGCCTATGATGTTTGGCACTACGGACGCCTTTTTGCGGCAGTTTGGGTTACACTCCATCGAGGAGCTGCCTGAATACGGCGCATTTGCCATAGAAGCCGATGGCGGCGAGGAAAAGCCTTCATAATTTTTACCAAAGCAAACAATACTAAGGGCTATGAAAGTAGTCCTTTTTTTGTTTGCTGCGATTCTTATAATGCTTTGCGCCGCGCTCGTATGCCCTGTGGAGATAAATGCCAGGGCGAGGGTAAAGCCGCGTTTTGGGGAGGTACAGGCCGATATATGCGTGCTTGGTACAATAAGAATAAAGGCGGACGCGCTTGCGGTCTGGCTGCCGTTGGAGGCGGATATACGGATAAACGGCAGAAGGATAAAGCTCAAACGGCAAAGGCGGGGCGGCAGTATATTACCGTCGATAAGAAAGGGAATTATTATAAGGCGCCTGTATATAATGGGTGAATTTGGCATGGCCGGCGATGGGGCAAAGACGGTTATAATAGCGGGGATAATGCGTGAACTTGGGCTGACAGCTTGCGCCCTATCCGGCGCCGGAGATATATGCGCCGATATACGGCCTGCCCTTGAGCGAAACGCCTTTTGCATAAATTTGGAAGGGATAGCCCAAATAATCCCGGCGCAGATTATATTTGCCGAAGCAAAGCGGCGAGGTAAAACCAAACGGGAGGAGAAATATCAAAATGCACCCTGTTGAAAACATAATGAGGACCACCATGGAGCAGCTCAAAGAAATGGTGGACGTTAACACCGTAATCGGAAAACCGATACTTACTGCTGGAGAGACGATGATATTACCCGTGTCCAGGCTGTCCATGGGCTTTATATCCGGCGGCGGGGAATACGGTCAAAAGACTGAGCGCACTCCAATACAAAAGAGCAGCGATGAGATGGGGGAGTGTACGAGATATCCCTTTACCGGTGCCGCGGTCGCCGGCATGACCATAACCCCTATGGCGTTTTTGTCAGTGAACAACGGCAGCGTAAAGGTGATGCCCGCGGATTACGATACCACGTTTGACAGGGCGGTGGAGATACTGCCCGAAATAATAGAGACCGTAGAGCAGGCCATAGCCAGAACAAAGCCCTGCGCCTCTGAGAGCGAACAGGAATGAAGGCCGGGCTTTTAAGACTGCCTGCGCTGTGTATAGCTGCTGTAATACTGCTGACTTTCGGCAGCGCATCAGCTGACGGGCTGGACGTATCCGCTAAGGGCGCTGTGCTCATCGAGAGCCGGACCGGCAAGGTACTGTATGCGAAAAACGCACATGAAAAGCTGCCAATGGCCAGCACCACAAAGATAATGACCGCGTTGCTGGCAATAGAAAACGGCAATTTAAACGATATAGTGGAAACGGATGCCTCCGCCTATGGCACGGAGGGCTCCAGTATATATCTCGATTATGAGGAAAAGATAAGCCTGAAGGATCTTTTGTACGGCCTTATGCTTTCCTCAGGCAACGATGCGGCGGTGGCAATAGCGGTACATATAGGCAAAGGGACCAATAAGTTTGCCGAGATGATGAACGCCCGGGCAAAAAACATAGGCGCTTTGAACACTAATTTCGTAACGCCAAACGGACTGCACGATGAGAACCACTATACCACAGCTTACGATCTTGCTCGCATAACCGCAGTAGCCATGAAAAGCCCTGTGTTTCGGGAGATAGTATCTACACAGTATTACAGGGCTGAAACCGGGGCAAAGCCGCGCACCTTCAAAAACAAAAACAGGATACTATGGGAATATGACGGAGGCAGCGGAGTAAAGACAGGCTATACAAAGATAGCAGGCAAATGCCTGGTATTTTCCGCAGAACGGAACGGAATGGAGGTAATAGGCGTGGTGCTCAATTGCCCCGGAATGTTCGATGACGCTAAGGCCATGATGAACTATGCCTTTGAAAACTACGAAACGGTCACTATGGTAAAGGCGGGAAATACAATTGCTGGGGTGGACGTTGCAGGAGGAGAAAAAAACATATTGGAACTGAAGGCCGGTGAAGATATAATAGTACCTGTAAGGAAAGGCGAAAGCGCGTCATACCGCACGAGGGTGATATTAAAAGAAGGGCTCCATACGCCTATAGCCGAAGGAACAGAGCTTGGATGCGTAGAGGTATTGGATGACGGCGCGCTGCTTTGCACATGCCCTCTGCTCTCGGCAAAGGACATGCCGGGCGTAGGCATACGCTTCTACTTTGACAAACTGATGAGGTGCTTTACGGCGTAAGCCATGCGCCTTTGTGGGGGTAAAAATGCGTTTACAGAAGTTCATGGCGGACGCCGGGATAGCTTCAAGGAGAAAGTGCGAGGAATACATAGCTGAGGGCCGTGTGAAGGTCAACGGCAATACAGCCGTGATAGGCTGCACGGTGGAAGATGGCGATGAGGTGCTGTTTGACGGCAATCCGGTATGCGGAAAGACCGCAAGAGTAGCCATAGTGCTGAATAAACCTCAGGGCGTGGTATGCACCTCCAGCGACCCCGAGGGCAGAAGGACCGTGGTGGACTATGTAAAGGAGCTGCCCTACAGGCTTTATAACGTGGGCAGGTTGGATTACGATTCGGAAGGGCTCATCATACTTACAAACGACGGCGACCTTGCATATAAGATGATGCACCCGAAGTTCACTGTGGAAAAGACCTACCATGTAGTATGCACAGGCAGCCTTACCGGCAGCGACAAAGATCGGCTCGAAAAAGGGGTAGCCCTTGAGGATGGATTGACCGCCCCTGCAAAAATAGAAAATATAGAGTATTCACAAGGCAGGACGGCCTTTGACATAACCATACACGAGGGCAGGAACCGACAGGTGCGTCGCATGCTTTCCGCCGTAGGCCGTGAGGTTATGCTGCTCAGAAGAATAAAAGAGGGTTCCATAACGCTGGGAGGGCTTAAGGGAGGACAATGGCGTTACCTTACGGAAGGCGAACTTGATTCTCTTATGCGGGAACAATAGTAAGGCCTGAATATATAATGATAAATTATAGTTTAACGGCATTTTTACGGTTTTTTTTACCTGAATGCCGTTTTTATGTTGCCAAAAACAAATCGATAGTGTATTATTAAACACAATGGGGCGGGATTAGACCCCATAGAATAACCATAAAAACTATAAGCAGTTTTTATGACTTTTCAATTATTATTAAGAGCATTTTGATAATAAAAAGAAGGGAGGAGCAATACATTGGAAAACATCAGCTCGGCATTAGTGATGGTACTCGGTATGGGCACTGTGTTTGTAGGACTTATAATGCTGATATTGCTTACTAAGCTCATGAGCGCGGTGATAGGCAAGGGCAAGGGCGCAGAGCAGGCCAAGGCCGCGCCTGTGGCGGTTGCGCCTGCGGCCGGCATATCCGATAGAAAGGCCTTTGACGCTGCCATAGCTGCGGCTATCGCTACCTACATGGGTAACGAGCCTGAAGGACTCAGGATCCACAGCATCAAAAGAGCATAAGCCATTCTACCAAATTGATTGAGATTATTGATTATTGACGGAGGAAATCAAAACAATGCGTAAGTTTCACGTAAATGTAAACGGCACTCCCTATGAAGTCGAAGTCGAAGAAATAGCCGCCGGCGCGGCTCCCGCAGCTCCCGTTCAGGCAGCCGCTCCCGCACCCGCCCCTGCTGCCGCCGCCCCCGTTGCGGCAGGCGCTACAAGCGTTACCGCGCCCATGCCCGGCAACATTCTTGACATAAAGGTAAAGGTCGGCGATATGGTCGAAGCCAATACCGTAGTCATAATGCTCGAGGCGATGAAGATGGAGAACGAGATCTTTGCCGGCGCAGCGGGCAAGGTCACCGCCATCAACGTAACCAAGGGCTCTACTGTAAACTCCGGCGATGTTCTCGTTGTTATAGGCTGATCTCCTTTTAAGGGAAACAAACTTAAGAAAGGAGATCGCAGATGACTTTTGCAGATGTATTTTCCAACTTTATAGATACCACCGGCTTTGCCTATCTGATAGCCGATTCCAGGTGTCTTATAATGATAGCCATTTCCTGCGTTTTGCTGTACCTGGCTATTGTAAAGGGGTTCGAGCCTCTGCTGCTGGTGCCTATCGCATTCGGTATGCTGCTTACCAACCTTCCCGGCGCTAATATGTTCCATCCCGACTATTTTCTAAAGGTGGTAGATGGCGCTACCGCCATAAACTGGGCGGAGCTGGGTCACGGCGCCGGCCTTATAGACTACCTGTATCTGGGCGTAAAGCTCGGCATATACCCCTCGCTGATATTCATGGGCGTGGGAGCAATGACAGACTTCGGTCCCCTGATCGCCAACCCCAAGAGCCTGCTTATGGGCGCGGGAGCGCAGTTCGGCATCTTCGTCGCTTTTATAGGCGCTAAGCTCCTTGGCTTCAGCAATGCTGAAGCAGGCTCCATAGGCATAATCGGCGGCGCAGACGGCCCTACGGCGATCTACGTTACCCTGAGGCTCGCTCCTTATCTTCTCGGCCCTATCGCCGTCGCGGCTTATTCTTACATGGCGCTGGTTCCTGTCATACAGCCCCCTATAATGAAGGCGCTGACGACAAAGGAAGAGCGCCGGATAGAGATGAAGCAGCTGAGGCCGGTATCCCAGAAGGAAAAGATAATATTCCCCATCATGGTCACCATATTCGTATCCTTCATGCTGCCTTCCGCGGCGCCGCTTATCGGCCTGCTTATGCTGGGTAACCTGTTCCGCGAGAGCGGCGTTACCGACCGCCTCTCCAAGACCGCCCAGAACGAGCTGATGAATATCGTAACCATATTCCTCGGCATCTCGGTAGGCGCTACCGCCACCGCTGAGACCTTCCTCACCGGCAAGACCCTCGGCATACTGCTTATGGGCGTTTGCGCTTTCGCTTTCGGCACCGCCGGCGGCGTAATAGTTGCAAAGATAATGAACAAGTTCAGCAAGGATCCCATCAACCCCCTGATCGGCTCCGCTGGCGTTTCCGCCGTTCCCATGGCTGCCCGCGTATCTCAGATAGTTGGTCAGAAGGAAAAGCCCGGCAACTTCCTGCTCATGCACGCCATGGGCCCCAATGTCGCCGGTGTTATCGGCTCCGCTATCGCTGCCGGTGTGTTCCTTGCCCTGTTCATGTAATAGGAGGTATTGCACCATGGCTAAAAAACTGATGATAACCGATACCATACTGCGCGATGCGCACCAGTCTCAGGCCGCTACTCGTATGCGCACAGAGGATATGCTCCCCGCCTGCGAAATACTGGACAGCATTGGCTATTATTCTCTGGAGTGCTGGGGCGGCGCTACATTTGACGCCTGCCTGCGCTTCCTAAACGAGGATCCGTGGGAGCGTCTCCGCAAGTTGAAGAAGGCCCTGCCCAACACCAAGCTGCAGATGCTTTTCCGCGGTCAGAACATACTTGGCTATAAGCACTATGCAGACGATGTCGTAGAGCAGTTCTGCCGCAAGGCGATCGAGAACGGCATTGACGTCATTCGCATATTCGATGCGCTCAACGATGTGCGAAATCTGGAAGCCGCAATCAAATACACCAAGAAGTACGGCGGAATATGCGAGCCTGCCATAAGCTACACCATGAGCCCCGTGCATAACGAGGATTACTTCGTAAAGCTGGCAAAGGAGCTGGTTCAGATGGGCGCGGACAATATCTGCATAAAGGATATGGCAAACCTGCTGCTGCCCTATGACGCATATTCGCTCATCAAGCGGCTCAAGTCCGAGGTGGACGTGCCCATACACCTGCACACCCACAACACCACCGGCACCGGCGACATGACTTACCTCATGGCCATGCAGGCGGGCGTGGATATCGTGGACTGCGCGCTGTCTCCCTTTGCAAACGGAACCTCACAGCCCGCCACGGAGTCTCTGGTGGCCACACTCAAGGGCACCGAGAATGACACCGGGCTGGATCTCGGCAAGCTGGCGGAGGCCGCAAAGCACTTCCGCGGCGTAGCCGAAAGGATGATGAAGGAAGGCATACTCGACCCCAAGGTGCTCCGGGTGGATACCAACACTCTGGTCTATCAGGTTCCTGGCGGAATGCTTTCCAATCTCATCAGCCAGCTCAAGGAAGCGGGCAGGGAAGACAAGTACTATGACGTTCTTGAGGAGATCCCGATCGTCCGCAAGGACTTCGGCTATCCTCCCCTTGTAACTCCTACCAGTCAGATAGTCGGCACACAGGCCGTGTTTAACGTACTAATGGGCCGCTATAAGACCTTCCCACAGAATTCCAAGGCTCTGCTTGCCGGCGAATACGGCGCGCTGCCCGGCGAGGTAAACGAAGAGGTCCGCCGCAAGGCCATAGGTGACAAGGAAGTTATCACCTGCCGTCCGGCCGATCTGCTGGAGCCCGAGTTGGATAAGTATGAGAAGGAAGTGAAGGAGCTTGGCTACTACGAGCAGGAAGAGGACGTACTGAGCTACGCGCTGTTCCCCAAGGTAGCGCCCAAGTTCTTCGAGGCCCGCAAGGAAGCCAAGGAGGGCAAGAGCGCCGCTCCTGCGGCCGCCCCGGCAGATCCAAACAAGGTACTTAGCCTCTATGTGGAGGATAAAAGCCTCTAAGGCTTAAATCAATAAAACCGCCGGTGCTAACCGGCGGTTTTTTATTGACTTTTTGCCGCTATCCGGCGGCTTCTGCCTCCGGTTTAGCCGTAGCGTTTGCCTTCCATTGCTCCATCTGGGCGTTGGAAAAGCCGAATTCCTTCTGAAGGTAAGATAGGGCATAGTCGGTACGCTTTTGCAGGCAGCCGCGCAGGTCGGATACGCTGCTCTTCCATGCGGACATGCTGGAGGGGATGCCCCAGCGCTTTATGTGACGTGCCATCTCGGGCTCCATGGTCTTTACCATGTCGTCGAGTATGGCTGTGACCCTTTCGGGCGTGAAGTAATTGTACACCACATATACGTATCTCTCGCCGAATTTCTCGCACCATGAGCGATTTTTGCGAAGGCCCACATATATGTCCATGTTGGTTAGAGAGCCGTCCTGAGAGGGCACGCCCTCCGCGTTAAAGTAGCTGGGCAGCACGTTCCGCGTGGGGCTGGAGGAGCCGAGGGCAAGGTCAAGATCGTAGTATATAGGCCGCCATTTTATCTTGTAGTCGGTAGTGCGCCAGTATTTTTGGTTGAACATATCGCCGTTGGCAAAGTACGTCTGGGCGATGAGGTAATCCATGAAGTAGTCCACGTCTACCCACTGGCACAGCTCCTCGTATTTTGCGCTGCCGGATATGTCTCCCGTAAGGGCGTAATTGCGCACGCGCTTGAAGTCAGCCCTGTCGCCCGCAAGGGGAGTCTCGTTTCGGCGGATGATGTTGGCGGTGGAAGGATCGACGCCATAGTGGGTGGCGAGATAATCCTCGTTCTGGTTTTCGTTAAGGTCGTACAGGCCCCAGTACTGACCGTTGATGTATACCACTACGGAGCGGGTCTTTATGTTATCGATATTTAATCCTTCCACGCATTTGCTGAAGAAGGAATCCCGAATACGCGCCTTTGACGCGTCCTGCCCGGAGTTGCGTACCGCAAGAGAGGTATATTCGGTAACTTCGTTGCCGGGGAAGAAGTTGTATTTCGTGGAGCTCTGGCCGTAGCCACCCCGAAGAAATATGGACATGGACTTTTGCCGCATGTTCAGCGTAGAAGCTCCGTTTACCCGCAGACCGCAGGGGAATTCCACGCCCAGCGTGCCGTCCGGCTCGTAATACTCGCAGAAGCCCTCGCGCTCCACCTTCTTCCAGCGGTCGGTAACGGAGTAGACCTCATCAAAGGATTCCTTGCCTATGGAGAGGCAGACCACCGGCACGGTGTGCTTTTCCTCGAAAAGATAAGTGGCCGCAGCAATATCGCTCTTTATAAGGCCATCTGCGGCAGAGATGGCCTTTATGACTGTGTTAGACGATATCCTGATCGGCTCTGAATACACCGGGGAAGCCGTGGTGGGTTTACTGCCGTCGGTGGTGTAGTGTATTTTAGCGTTTGGCGTAAGGCTTGACAGCGTCAGCTCAAAGGCGGCGCTGTGGTACAGTTCCCTGTCGGAAAACATTGGAGCGTCGGCATAGCTGCTGTAATATGCTGAGGAATTGGCGGCGCTTCTGGTTGGGGTGGTAAAGAATACCCGCTCCGGGCTGTTTACAGTGCGGCCCGATGTGACGCCCAGGCTAAGTGCACCGGTTGAAAACACATCCCTGATGTTGCCGTCGCCGTCGGTTAGTATCAGCGTATCGCCGGAAGCGGATATGTTAAAGGGCGCCGAAACGCCCGATTTTGCCGAGGTGGAAGCGGCTATGGAGGCGTATTCTCCGGCTGGCAGCTTAAAAGACGGAAAGGTGAACTTCTTCATGTCGTTGGCGTCGTCTGTCAGGTGCCAGCCTTCAAGGTTTACGGAAGATCCCGAGGCGTTGTGGAGCTCTATCCAGTCGGTATTCTTGCTCTTTGCGGCTTTTACGGCAGAAACTTCACTTATATATACGCCGGACATATCCGTGGTTATGGCAGCTTCGTCGGGCAATCCAAACTCGTGCGTAGTATTGGCGCCGCCGGGGGTGGGGCTGGAGTAATACCTGAGAGAACCGTCGGCGGATATGCCGACTGATACGTTATCGCCCAGCTTGGGATCAAGCTGGATGCTTTCATAGCGCATGGCGTCCGAGGAGAGGAACATCAGCTCGTACTCCCTCTTGGAAAGGGTGAAGGAGGTGTGAAGCTCGCCTTCGGTCTGGTTTTTGCCGGAGAGGAACACTATAAGGTATCCCTTGGGTTCTATGGAGATCTCCGGGAACGCCCATTTGAACGGGTCGTCAGCGTCATCGCTCAGGAAGCAGCCCGAAAGCGACGCCGCGCTGTCTGATGAGTTGTATAGCTCTACCCATGGTGAACGGTCGCCGAAGCAGTCGCGAATGCTGTACTCGTTGAACTTGAGCACTTCGTTTATATGTATGGGATCGTTGCCGTCCATAGCTGAAAGGGTCAGCGAGGCCAGGGTCTCCTGAGAATTGTCCTGACCGGGGGTGGGGAAGGCGCAGTAGGTATCAGGCGCGACCACCGATATGCCGGGGTATACCGGGTTTGTCCAGTTGAACATGGATATCACACTTCCCATTCCGTTGGAAAGCAGCAGCGCGGAGTCGCCCTTGCCCAGCCGGAAGGAGGCGTGTATCTCGCCGGCATTAGAGTCTTCCCTGCCTGAAAAGTATACTATGGCGTACTCGCCCGCACCGAGGGTGACACCGGGGAGACGATATTTTGAAGGCTCGCCGACTGAATCCGAAAGGTAGTAATCGGACATCAGCACTTCTTTGTCGGATGTGTTTTTTATCTCGGCCCATGGGTAATATCTGCCGTCTTCGGAAGCAAGTGTGGAGGTGTTCTTTGGCATGACCTCGGTTATGGCAAGGGCGCTTTCGTCAGAATCTGCCTTGCCTCCATCATGAACGGACAGAAATATGTCCTCGCCGTTTGCCTCGCCGGGAGTAGGCGTACTGCAATAGCCGTAGTTGCCATCGGCTGCGCGGGCATAAGAAACGTCCGTCACCAGTTCGGGTATCTCGAGCTGCTGCATTACGTTGTAATATGGGTCTACAAGGTACAGCATGTCGCCGCTCTTGGAGAGGCCGAAGCCTGTACACATGGAATCGCCCTCATACTTTGAGGCATATACGATGAGATAGCCCCCAGCGGGTATGGTAACAGAGGGGAATGTATATTTATGAGGATTCTTTATGTTGTCGGTAAGCCCGTAGCCCTCGAGGTCTATGGGCTTGGAGGTGGGGTTGTACAGCTCTATCCAGTCAGGACTGCCAAGCTTTTGGTCCACCAGAGAATATGAGTTGGAAGTGACCACCTCGTTTATACAGAGCTGACCCGATGAGGCGGGGGACGTGATGCCCTCGCAGCCGCAAATAAGGGCTGCCGTAAGCAGCGCCATAGCGATATTTACAACTTTTTTAAAACTTTTGTTCATCATGCGTTCATTATAGCATATACAGGCAAAATACGACACAGTAAACTTTGGAATAAAGTGTGAACAGCATCCGCTTTATATGGTATACTTGATTCAAACAGAAAATCGGGGAAGAATATGGACAGAAATAAAGGCAGTAGGAAAAAACTCAATAAACGGCAGATATTGCTCATAGCGGCCGCGGCGCTTGCCGCCGTGCTGCTGCTTACGGGCAGGCTTACCCCGGCGGGACTGATAAATTCCCTTCTTGGAACGGACATACCCGAAGCTCAGCAGACATACGAATCCGTACAACCGGCCGAAACTGCGGAAGATCTGCCCCCGGCAGAAAAAAACGAGCCGTCTGAGGATGCAGCGGAGCCGGAACAGACGGCGATAGACGAAGACGGCGAATACACATCAAAGGAAGATGTAGCGCTGTATATACATACCTACGGAAAGCTGCCCAAAAACTTCATTAAAAAGAGCGAAGCCAAAAAACTGGGCTGGGAGGGCGGCAGCCTTGAGCCTTACGCACCCGGCCGCAGCATTGGCGGGGACCGCTTCGGCAATTACGAGGGCCTGCTGCCGGAGGCGGAGGGGCGCAGATATACAGAGTGCGACATAGATACCATGGGCAGGTCATCGCGGGGGGCAAAGCGCATAGTATTTTCCAACGACGGCCTTATATACTATACTGGCGATCACTATAAGTCCTTCGAGCTTCTTTACGGGGAGGAGTAGCTATGGAGATAATAATACTTGACGGAAAATGCATGAGGGACTTTGAGTCTGCTCATGACTATCTGAACAGGGTGCTGCGGCTTCCTGAATACTACGGCCGCAATCTTGACGCGCTGTACGACTGCCTGAGCGAGTTCTTTACGGATGACTCCATAATAATCCTCTTTAACGGCGATGAGATGAAGAACAGCCTCGGCGTGTACGGAGATAAGCTTGTGAAAGTGTTTGAAGACGCCATGGGTGAAAGCGGGTTCAGCTTTATATATAAGAGCTAAAACCCGCACCATAATTTGTCCGAATTGAGTACAATTATGTCATTATTCCTGAAAACATTGCCTTTGGCGGCGGGAAGGCTATACTTAACATAGATACAAGTTGATTTTCGGGAGATGACTGTATGGCAAACGGAAAAGAGATCCTCATATGTGACGACCAGCCCATGATACATGAGACGCTTGGCGTGTACCTCGAGAACGAGGGCTTTACATATTGCTCCGCATACGACGGAGAACAGGTGCTTCAAATGTTTGACAGCAAGAAGCCTGACCTTGTAATACTCGACCTGATGATGCCTAAAAAGAGCGGCACAGAGGTTTGCAGGGGAATACGCGCCAAGAGCCGCACGCCTATAATAATGCTCACCGCAAAGGGAGAGGAAATAGAACGCATAGTAGGACTTGAGCTGGGAGCGGACGATTATATCGTAAAGCCGTTCTCAGCCAGAGAGGTGGTAGCGAGGATAAAAGCCGTACTCAGGCGTTTCAATACCGATGGAGGGGTGCAGTCACAGGTCATACGCCGTCCCGGTCTCGAGATAAATATCGCAAATTACGATGTTCGCATAAACGGCGAAAGCATACCCTTTACGCCAAAGGAGGTCGAGATACTCTACCTCCTTGCGTCTAATCCCGGGAGAGTATTCGACAGAGAGCATATTCTGTCCAAAGTATGGGGCTATGATTTCTTTGGGGATACACGCGCAGTGGATACCCAGATAAAGCGCATACGCCAGAAGCTGCCCGATGAGGAGCTTCCCTGGAGCATCAAGACTGTCTACGGTGTGGGATATAAGTTTGAGGTCTGCTGACAGTGTTCAAGGATACCATACTCCGGCGCATAGTGGTAATAATACTGCTCTCTGTATTGCTCAGCGCTGTGCTTACCACAGCGGCGTTTTACTATTCTGGCGGCAGGGTATTCAGCGGAATAAAGGCGAAGGAGCTTAGGCCGCGTGCTGAATATCTGGCGAATATCACGGCGGAATATCTTCAGGGCCTGATCACAAAGGAAACCTATGAACGCTCTATAGGCCGCGGCTTTAAGGTATGGGACGCTTCGATGTACGCATACGATGCATGCGGCGATCTGTTCGCATATCCCGCAAGTGAGGACAGCACCGTCAATAAGGATGCCATATCCGGCCTTCTGCAAAACGTGCTGAAGGGGGAAAGCGTATACTCGCCCAACACCAAGAACCACGCGGGCGTTTTAATAGGCGAGCCGGTGGTGAGCCGTTTCGGCAACGTCATAGGTGCGTTATTTCTTGTAAAGCCGCTCAATGAACTGAACGCTGCCATGGGAAGCCTCATATATGCTCTGATAATAAGCATGATCGCCTCCAGCCTTATAATGATCCTGCCCGCGTATCTTGGCTCGAGGAGCATAGTGCGGCCCATACGTCAGATGAACGTGACCGCCAATGCCATGGCAGGCGGCAACTTTACCGCAAAGGCGGAGGAGGAGGGCACGGACGAGCTGGTGCAGCTGGGCAGGTCCCTCAATCATTTGTCTGCGGCTCTTTCAGCTACCATAAGCGACCTTACGCTGGAGAAAAACCGATTACACGCCGTGATAAACGGTATAGGAGAGGGTATAATCGCAATAGATGCCGAAGGAAAGATAATCAAGACCAATTCAGCGGCATTGAGACTGCTTGGCGGCAGCTATGCAGATGACATAACGGCACTGCCGGCGTATAGGCAGGCGGCGGAGGATATAGGCTGTGTCCTCGGCGGGGAGACTGTATCAAAAGAGCTGAAGGTCAGGGACCGGATACTGCGCGTAGCCATAACGCCGTTGACCGATGGCGGCAGGGGTGAGGGGGCCGTAATGCTGATACGCGATATCACCGAGGCGAGCCGGTTGGAGCAGACCCGCACTGAGTACGTGGCCAACGTCTCTCACGAGCTGCGCACGCCCATAGCCTCTATTCGGGGGCTTGCGGACGCTCTGAACGACGGCCTGATAAAGAAGGATGAGGATAAAGCCAGATATTACGGCTATATACTGCGGGAATCCATGCGGCTTTCGCGGCTCATTGACGACCTTCTGGAGCTGAGCCGGCTGCAATCCGGAACTATTGCCTTTAAAAAGCAGTTCATAAGCATAAATGAGCTCATAGAGGATGTAGCTGACAGGTACGTTTCTGCCGCAAGGGAAAAAGGACTTAATGTGGAGATAGACATAGGGGAGCCATACAAGGTATACACCAACCCGGACAGGGCTGAGCAGGTACTTGTGGCATTGACTGACAATGCTATAAAGTACGGATACAGCGGTACGCTGCGGTTCTCCGCCGAGAAAAAGGGGGACAGCCTTTACATAAGCGTGAGCAACCCGGGCAGCATCGCGGATGAAGACATAGACCACGTGTTCGAGAGATTCTATAAGGCGGATAAAGCCCACGCAGGGCAGGGTACCGGTCTTGGCCTTTCTATTGTTAATGAAGTTCTTGAACTTTTAGGTGAACGGATATGGGTAAAGAGCGAGAATGGGACGGTTACCTTCACATTCACCCTTTCTACGGTAAAACCCGACAATAGCCAATAAAAAATATGTGAAATTGCCCGCCTGTGAATATGAAAGCGGGCAATATTATGCTATAATCGTCTTAATGTATTATTGACATCGGAGGTTTATTTTACCATGAGCGCAAACAAGATACTTATCGCTGATGACGACAAGGTCGTACACGAATCACTTGGAATATATCTTAAATCCGAAGGCTTTGAGGTGGTGGACGTTTACGATGGCAAAGCTGCAGTAGCTGCGCTGGATAGCGACATAGCGCTTTGTGTTCTGGATATCATGATGCCGGAGATGTCCGGTCTTGACGTGTGCCGCGAGATACGCAAGACCTCTCGCGTACCCGTGATAATGCTTACCGCAAAAGGCGAGGAGATAGACCGCATATTGGGCCTCGAACTGGGCGCCGACGATTATATCGTAAAACCCTTCAGTCCCCGTGAGGTAGTTGCCCGCATAAAGGCGGTGTTGCGCCGCACGACCGAGCAGCAGCAATCCCACGATGACGGCTGCGTTACCCATCAGGAACTTACCATAGATATAAAGAGCTATACTGTTACCTTGAGGGGCAAAAATATAATCTGTACACCAAAAGAGATAGAAATACTCTACATGCTGGCTTCAAATCCAGGCCAGGTATTTACTCGCGAGCAGCTCCTTAACCGCGTATGGGGCTATGACTTTGCGGGCGAAACGAGGACAGTGGATACCCACATAAAGCGCATACGCGCAAAGCTTGACAATACCGGCCTCAACTGGAGCATAAAGACCATATACGGCGTAGGCTACAAGTTTGAGGTAGAGGACGGAAAATAATGAAGAGCGTATTCTTCCGGCGGCTGCTTATAGTCATGGTAATGGTGATGATGCTTACCACCATAGCCATGGCGCTGGGCTGCGGGGTAGTAGGAATAAAAATATACGAGAACATAACACTGGAGGAGATGATGCCTAAGGCGGGCACCGTCGCAGACCTTGTGCGCGAATTGGGCTACGGACATATAAGCCGCGAGGCATTTTTGCGCATTGCCCAGTCATATGTGGAAGCATCGGATTCCACTACTCTGGTATTCAGTAAGGACAAGGAAATAATACTTGCCGCTAATATGCCGAATGGCGATGATGAGCAGGAAGTATATTCGACGCTGTCCGATACTATGGATAAAATAATCTCCGGAGATACGGTAAAAAGCGAGTCCCTTGCAATAAAGGGCATAGGCGATACCCTGTCCGCGGGCGTGCCGATAACCGACGACAGCGGCAATATATATGGCGGCGTGCTGATATTTCAGCCTGTCCGAATAGTAAGCGAGAACATGCGCCCTATGCGTGTGCTGATATATACGGCGTTGCTGGCGGGAGTTCTCATAATGCTGTTGCTCATGAGCTGGCGCTTCAGCCTGTATACCGATCCGCTTCACAAGATGTCCGAGGTCGCCATAGAGATGTCAAAGGGCAATTTCGACATAAGGGCAAATGAAAACGAGGACGGCGAGATCGGCCTTCTTGCCAGGGCGCTGAACACGCTCTGTGAAAACATATCCGGTACCATATATCAGCTGCGCATGGAAAAGGGGCAGCTGGATCAGGTGCTGCAAAGCCTTTCGGACGGCGTTGCAGCAATTGACGGCAGCGGCGAGCTAACACATTACAACGCGGCGCTCATGCGCATGTTCGGCGTAGTCAATGTGGAAAAGACCGAGGATCTGATAAAGGATCCCATGGTCTGGAAGACGTTCCAGGAGGTATTCCATACAGGTGAATCTCAGGTAATAACCTACCCGATGTCGGGCGATAAAGTGCTCTGGATAAGCGTATCCCCGGTGAATACGGAGGAGGGGGTGCGCACCGGTGTCGTCGGCCTGTTCAAGGATATGACTGAAATGGAGCGCACGGAGCGTATGCGCCGTGAATACGTCGCCAACATATCACACGAGCTGCGCACGCCTCTTACGGCGGTACGGGGCCTGCTTGAGCCCCTTGCAGACGGCATGGTCAAGAGCGAAGAGGACAAGCAGCGGTACTATAAGATAATGCTGCATGAGGTGATGCGACTGTCCCGCCTTATCACTGATATGCTCACGCTCAGCAGGCTTCAGGCGGGCACGGAATATATGGAGCTTTCAAGGGTTAACCTTGAAGAGCTTATAAACGATGTGGCAATGGGGTACGCCTCTACGGCCCAGAGTAAGGGCATAAAGCTCGATGTGGATTGCGACCACACTGTAGACGGCCTGACGGACCCGGACAGGATAGAACAGGTGCTGGTAATCCTTATAGATAACGCCATGCGCTATACCCCTGAAGGCGGCAGCATAAAGATAAAGCTCCGCTCAGGCGAACGGCTCATAATCAGCGTGCAGGACAACGGCTGCGGAATACCGGAAAAAGATCTGCCCCATATTTTCGAGAGGTTCTATAAGGTGGATAAATCCCGGGGAGAGGGCGGCACCGGTCTGGGACTTTCCATAGCCAAGTACATCATGGAAAAGCTCGATGAGAACATTACCGTGGCGAGCGAGCTGGGCAAGGGGACCATATTTACCTTTACCGTAAAGAAATACGTTTCCAACGCCATAGAACTGGGACCGGCTAAGGAGTCACGCTGCGAAAAGGACAAGGATAAGAAGGAAAAGCCTGCCGAAAAGGCTCCCGATGAGGACGGCGTATACGACGCGGATTACGAGATAGTCCATTGTCCGCCGGAAGAAAAAGAGAAAAAGATAAAGTTTCCGGAGGTCAAGATAAAAAAACGCAAGGAACCGAAGAAAACCGGCGAACAGAAGAAATCCGGAGATCAGAAGGAGCGGCAGTGATGCAGGAAGGCTGCGTGCTTTGCCCGCGTAAATGCGGCGTAGACAGAAATATACAAAGGGGCGCGTGCAACGCGCCCTGTTTTCCGTATGTGGCAAAGGCGGCGCTGCATATGTGGGAGGAGCCATGTATCAGCGGCAAGCGCGGTTCCGGCGCGATATTCTTCTGCGGCTGCAATCTGAAGTGCGTGTTCTGCCAGAACTACGATATCAGCAACGGCAGCGTAGGAAAGATGTACGATGCGGAGGGCATAGCCGAGCTCATGCTGTGCCTCCAGGGCAAGGGCGCTCACAACGTTAACCTCGTATCACCCGCGCCATTCGTGCCTGTGCTGGCGGACGCCATACGGGCGGCAAAAAACAGGGGGTTAAGCATACCCGTCGTGTACAACACCAACAGCTACGAAACGCTTGAAGCTCTGCGCATGCTGGATGGACTGGTGGATATATACCTGCCGGACCTTAAGTATGTAAGCGGAGCTGTATCAAAGAAATACTCCGGCACGGAAAACTACTTTGAATATGCTGCCCCGGCGGTACAGGAGATGTTCCGCCAGACAGGCCTGCTGGAGCTGGACGGCGATGGCTTGGCCAATAAGGGCGTGATAATACGTCACCTTGTGCTGCCGGGTTCCGTTGACGAAACGCGGCGGGTGCTGAAATACATAGCGGAAAACTTTCCCAAGAATATAACGGTTTCACTTATGAGCCAGTATGTGCCCTGCTATAAGGCGGAGAAGATACCGCCTCTTAACAGGAAGCTGCTCAGGCGGGAATATGAAAGGGCGGTAGACTACTGCCTCTCACTGGGCCTGGAAAACGCGTTCATACAGAAAATGGACTCTGCAAAGCGGGAATATACCCCCGTTTTCGATGGCAAATGCGACTAAACTGTAAACACTTGATTTATTGGGAAAAATAGTGTTGCATAATACAATATGTAGTGATAGTATAATAGCATAAAGCGAATATATTCGGTCGTCCGGGATAAAACAGGATTTCTTCATTGTTTTTTCCTCCAAAAATACAAACCGAACTTATGTCTTATAATTGCCGTGTCAGGGGCGTTTGCACGGTAATGATTTTCCGGACGATATATTTGCTAAGGGCTCTGAAGAAATTCAGAGCTCTTTTTTTCTCCTCTGACCGCATATGCTTATCATAAGGGGGTATTTGTATATGCAGAGCAGAGATAAGATAATATGCGCCACAATGACGTTGGCAATTATCGCATTTATGGTGCTTTCGCCGGGATATACAGTCGCCCACAGGCGGAACCTTACACAGCAGTACCGGCAGCAGAGCACCGAGAGCTATCAGGGCATAATAAGCCTGTGGCATATAGTGGGCTTCAAATCTTATCAGGGAAGCATGGGAGCGTGGCTGGAAAAGGCCGCTGCGACCCTCGAAAAGAAGCACAAGGGAGTGTATTTCGAGGTGGAAAGCATGACCTTCTCAGATTATGAGGCGCGGCGGGAGCGGGGCGAGAAGGCGGATATGTATTCGTTTCCACTTGGCTGGGAGTATATAGAGGAGCTTCAGCCCATAGATATGACAATGCCGGAAATGCGGGGCAATATGGCGGATTCCTGCCGGTATCACGGCGGCGTGTATGGGTTGCCTTACGCCGCATCTGGATATGTGCTGGCTGTGAATTCACGAATAATACAGGAAAAAGGGCTGGATATGGATATGCTCTGCGGAATGATAAGGTCAGGCGAGGCGAAGGCGTCCGGAGATGAGATTATAGCGTGCATATACGGCGCCAAGGGTGAGCTTGGGGACGAGGAGGACTTTTCTAAGGAGAAAAGCTGGGCAGCATTTATTGACGCCAGAACAGCCGGCGACATGGCGCGGAAAGTACAATCCGGCAAGGGATTCCCGTTTGAAGCGTTTTCTTGCACGAATTATACAAATCTTGTGCAGTATCTGGGCATTGGCAGCGGCGCAGAGGAAGAAATGCGTAATTATATACTGGAATTCATGCAGTATGTTTTATCTGAGGATAAACAGCAAAGCCTGATGGAACTGGGCCTTATACCTGCGGTAGCTACAAAAAATCAGCCGGAGAGCGAAACGCCCGCGGTCAGCGCAATATACGAAAATAGCAGCCAGCCGGCAGTGCCGCAGTGCTTTTTGTACGCGACATATGAGGATCAGCTTTGTCAGAGCGCCGAGAAGGCGCTTTCCGGCGATGAAAATGCAAAAAAGGATCTGGATTTGAGACTTATGGAACTTGTGCAAGGGGCTGGTATAAAGTAAAATATAATATGCATATGTATCGGCTGGAGGAACCATGAAGTACGATAAAGAGAACCTGGCAAGGCTCGCGAAGGAGCTTGAGATATATAAGATAAAAGCAAACGCACCTATGGCGGAGTATACGTCATTCCGTATAGGCGGACCTGCTGATCTGCTGTTTATGCCATCAGACAGAGAACAGCTTGAATATGGCATAAAAAAGGCGAAAGAGCTTGACGTACCGTATATGATAATAGGCAACGGCTCCAACCTTCTGGTAAGCGACAGCGGCATAGAAGGCCTTGTAATACGCATTGCCGGAGACTTTTCCGGCATCGAGTACAGCAAAAACAAGCTGAAGGCGCGCGCGGGCACGCTGATAAGCGCGGCGGCAAAGGATTCGGTTGAACATAACCTGATGGGTCTTGAATGGGCGGCGGGCATACCGGGAACCGTTGGCGGCGCGGTGGCTATGAACGCGGGCGCATACGGCGGCGAAATAAAGCAGGTGCTCACAAAGGTAGAATACATAGAGGATGGGGCGGTATGCTCCGTTGAGCCTGAGGATAGCGACCTTGGCTACAGGTTCAGCCGGTTTGCGGCGCCTGAGAGGATAGTCCTGAGCGCAGAATTCAGCCTTTCGCCTGATGACGGCATGACGAAGGAGCGCATGAAGGATTACTCTGAGCGCAGAAGGGCAAAGCAGCCGCTGACATACCCCAGCGCAGGCAGCACCTTTAAGCGCCCGGCAGGCTACTATGCAGGCGCACTTATCGAACAGGCGGACCTCAAGGGAGTGAGCGTAGGGGGCGCCGAGGTAAGCACACTGCATGCGGGATTCATCATAAACAAGGGCGGCGCTACCAGTGAGGACGTGAAAAGGCTTATCGAGCTGGTACAGGAAAGGGTATACGAAAACAGCGGCGTTACGCTGGAGACGGAAGTAAAGTTCATCGGAAGGTAAAACCTATGCAGCTTATAATTCTTACCGGCATGTCCGGAGCGGGCAAGACGCAGGCCCTGAAAAAGTTCGAGGATTCGGGCTATTTCTGCGTGGACAACCTGCCCTGCGAAATGTGTGTTGGCCTTGTGGAACTCTGCAAGAGGGCTACGCCGCCTGTAGAAAAGGCGGCGGTAGTAATGGACAGCCGTGAGCGCATATTCAGGCTGAACATGAAAAACACTCTCTGCCGGCTGGACGAGGCAGGAGTGGATTACAGAATAGTATTCCTTGATTGCCGCGATGAGATACTTGAACGGCGGTATAACGAAACTCGCCGCCGCCACCCGCTTTCGGACGATATAGCGGCAGGCATACGCATGGAGCGCGAGATGCTTGCAGAGCTTAGGGATAGGGCAAGCGTAATAATAGACACTACCAATATGCGCCCTCTGGAGCTGGGTACGGCGCTGGAACGCGAGCTGAATATGGGCAGCACCGGATTTATGCTAAGAGTGATGAGCTTTGGCTATAAGCGGGGCGTGCCTTTTGAGGCGGATATCGTCCTGGACATGCGATTTTCATCAAACCCCTATTATGACAAAGAGCTGAGGCCGTTATGTGGCAAAGATAAAGCGATACGGGATTACGTGATGGCGGATAAGGACGTGCGGGAATTTATGGACAACGTCGAAAGCATGCTGTACAGGCTGATACCACGCTTTATAGAGCAGGACAAGCGGCGGCTGGTGGTAGCGTTCGGCTGCACAGGGGGCAGGCATCGTTCTGTATGCGCGGCAGAGGAACTTTACAACAGGATAAAGGGCAGATATAACGCAGTGCTTACGCACCGGGATCTTACCATAGAGGGCAGCGATATAAAGGAACGTACAGGAGACAAGAGCTAATATGTCCTTTTCATCTCAGACAAAAGATGAGCTTGTGGAAAGCTGCAAGCTGGGAAGCACAGAAGAAAAACGCTCCCTGCTTTGCGGAATAACCCATGCGGCCGGCTCCATGACGCTGGGGCGTGGCGGCATAGGCCTGCAATATATAACCGAAAACAGCAGCGTCGCGGCGCTTACGGTACGCCTCGGCCGGGAGCTTTACCGCGTCACCGCCGAAACCTCCATAAGTGAAAAGGAGAGGCTCAATGCGGTGAGCAACGTAGTGAAGTTCACTGGCGACGGCGTGAGGAATCTTCTGAACGACGCGGGATACGGTGTGGACGGCGACGAGGATTTTGAGCTGGGATACATACCGCCGCGACTTACCGATGACGAAAGCAAGGCAAAGGCGTTTTTGAGAGGTGTGTTTCTGGGCGCAGGCTCGGTGAGCGATCCTAATAAGGGATACCATTTGGAGCTCGTGTGCAGATACGAAAAGTTTGCAGCGACACTGTGCGACATAATGGCGGGCCTTGGCATAAGCGCAAAGTTCTTGCCGAGAAAATCCAGCTATATAGTATATCTCAAGGATGGGGAGCTGGTTTCCGACTTCATAACCCTAATAGGCGCCATGAACAGCACCATGGCCTTTGAGGAGGCGCGGGTAATGCGCAGCGTAAGCAACCATATAAACCGCCAACAGAACTTTGAGGACGCCAATATGAACAAGGCGGCAGCGGCAGCGGCGCAGCAGCTTTTGGATATTGAGTTCATACGGCTCAATGCCGGCCTGGACAGCCTGCCGCCAAAGCTCAGGGGAGCGGCAGAGCTTCGCATAAACAACCCGGAGGCCACATTATCCGACCTTGCGGAAATGGCCGAGATAAGCAAATCCGGCCTTAACCACAGGTTAGCCAAGCTTTCAACCATAGCGCAGGAGCTCAAGGACAAATAGGAGATAACTGATGAGCGGATTCACACATTTGCACGTACATACCCAGTACAGCCTGCTGGACGGCGCGGCCCGCATAAACGAGCTTGTGGCCAGGGCGAAGGAGCTTGGTATGGATTCCCTTGCCATAACCGACCACGGAGCCATGTACGGCGTTATAGACTTCTATAAGGAGTGCAAAAAGAACGGCATAAAGCCTATACTCGGCATGGAAGCCTATGTGGCGCCCCGCTCCCATCTCGAAAAGAGCGGAATGCGTGAAAACGCACACCTTATACTTCTTTCAAAGAACGAACAGGGCTATAAGAATCTCATGAAGCTTTCCACCATTGCATTCGTGGACGGCTTCTACTACAAACCCCGCATAGATTATGATTTGCTGGAGCAATATCATGAGGGACTCGTATGCCTTTCCGCATGCCTTGCGGGCGACATACCTCAGCTGCTCCTGCAGCGCCGTTATGAGGACGCAAAGGCGCTTGCAGGGCGACTAAAGGGGATATTCGGCGATGACTTCTACATAGAGATACAGAACCACGGCATACCGGAGCAGCTGGAGGTGCTTCCACAGCTTGTAAAGCTCGCGAAGGAGCTTGACATAAAATACGTTGCTACCAACGATATACACTACGTCAAAAAAGAGGACGCCGAAAGCCAGGACGTCCTGCTTTGCATACAGACAAACCGTGTGGTCACCGACGGAAACCGCATGAAGATGTCTGCCGATGAGTTTTATCTCAAGTCGGAGGACGAACTCAAGGCCATGCTGCCGGAATATCCGGAGGCATTTGAGACTACAAAAGAGATAGCGGACAAGTGCAGCGTAGAGATAAAATTCGGCGAACAGCACTTGCCCGGCTTTACCGCGCCCAGCGGCTTTACTAACCTCGAATACCTTACAAAGATATGCCATGAGGGCCTTAATCGAAAAATGCCTGACGCCACGCGTGAGGTGAAGGACAGGCTGGAATATGAGATAAACGTGATAGCTCAGATGGGCTTCGTGGACTATTTCCTGATAGTGTGGGACTTCGTAAACTTTGCCCATGAAAACGGCATATTCGTAGGCCCCGGACGCGGCAGCGGCGCAGGCAGCCTTGCGGCATATGCCATGGGCATAACGGACACTGATCCCATAAAATATGATCTGATATTCGAGCGTTTCCTTAACCCCGAACGCATATCCATGCCGGATTTCGATATAGACTTCTGCATAGAGCGCAGGCAGGAGGTTATAGACTATGTCACCCGCAAATACGGAGCGGATCACGTATGCCAGATAATCACATTTGGCTCCATGGCGGCCCGCCTCGCGGTGCGGGACGTAGGCCGCGCGCTGGATATGTCATACGCCGAGGTGGACAGGATAGCGAAGCTCATACCAAACGCCCTCGGCATGACGCTTACAAAGGCGTTAGAGCTTTCGGTAGAGCTTAAATCCCTCTACGACAGCGACCCGATGGTAAAGAAGCTCATTGACCTCTCATTGAAACTTGAGGGACTTCCCCGGCATGCTTCAACGCACGCGGCAGGCGTGGTTATATGCGCTCAGCCCACCGTTGAATACGTTCCCTTACAGCGCAACGAGGACGCCATAACCACCCAGTTCACCAAGGATACGGTAGAGGAGCTGGGCCTTCTTAAGATGGACTTTTTGGGCCTGCGCAACCTGACGGTCATAAAGGATACGCTTGACTTCATAAGGCAGCAGGGCAAGGAGGTACCCGACCTTGAACGCATGGAAAACGATGACCCGGCCATATTCAAGATGATATCCGAGGGGGATACGGACGGCGTGTTCCAGTTGGAGTCCAACGGCATGCGTCAGTTCATGATGCAGCTTCAGCCCGACTGCTTTGAAGATATAATTGCGGGTATTTCCCTTTTCCGCCCCGGCCCCATGGAGCAGATACCCCGTTATATCGCCGCCAGAAACGACAGAAAAAATATCAAGTACACCCACGAAAAGCTTAAGCCCATATTGGAAAAGACCTACGGTTGTATGGTATACCAGGAGCAGGTAATGCAGATAGTGCGCGACCTTGCGGGCTATTCCTGGGGCAGGAGCGATCTCGTGCGAAGAGCTATGGCTAAGAAAAAGCACGAGGTGATGGCTAAGGAACGGGAGTACTTCATAAACGGCATAGTCCAAGACGGCAAGGTGGTCGTACCGGGCGCGGTGCGAAACGGAGTTGACCGTGACACCGCAAACCGCATATTCGACGAGATGATGGACTTTGCGTCCTATGCCTTTAACAAGTCCCACGCCGCCGCATACGCAGTGCTGGCATACCGAACGGCGTATCTCAAAAAATACTACCCGGTGGAGTTCATGACAGCCCAGATGAACAGCTTCATAGGCAAGGACATGGGCAAGATATCCGAGTATGTTAACTACTGCCGCCAGCGGGGAATAAAGGTGCTGCCTCCGGATGTAAACAGCAGCATGGCCAAATTTTCGGTGGAAAACGGCAGCATACGCTTCGGCTTTGCCGCAATAAAGAATGTAAGCGAGAGCATAACCGGCCAAATAGCCGCGGAGCGCGAGCAGAACGGCCCGTTTAAGGACTTTTTTGACTTTATTCGCAGGGGCGACCAGCTGAACAAGCGCATAGTCGAGGGTCTCATAAAGGCAGGCTGCTTTGACAGCATGAATGTATGGCGCGCTCAGCTTCTCGCCATATACGATCAGGCAATGTCCGCCGCGGGTAACGACAGAAAGCAGCGGGCTACCGGGCAGATGTCCCTTTTCGACATGGCGGGGGCAGACGATATTGCGGCAGACGCGGCAATACCCCTGCCCGATATACAGGAATTCGACAAGAACACCCTGCTTTCCATGGAACGGGAGGTAATGGGCATATACATAAGCGGCCACCCGCTGCTGGAATATGCGGACGAGCTAAATAAGCTTGCATCGTGCAGCGAGCTTTCAGCCTCGGACGGTTCGGGAAAGTATACAGACAACCAGAAGGTACGTCTTGGCGGCATAATAACCTCCGTGCGCACAAAGCCTGTAAAGAGCGGCAACGGCCTCATGGCATATGCTGTTATAGAGGATCTTACCGGTACCATAGAGCTTGCCGCATTCCCGACGGTATTCAACCGCTGCAGCAATAAGCTCATCATGGATAATAAAGTGATAGTATCCGGCAAGCTAAACATGCGCGAGGATCAGAACAATACCGTGCTGGTGGACGATATATTTCCGCTGGAAAGGACAGGCGCCTCCGGCAGGCTGTATCTCAGGCTGGACATGAATGATTCTGCAATGGTGGAGCGAATACAGACCATGCTCAGGCGTTACCCCGGCAATGTAACAGTAATACTGGTAGACGCAGCCACGAAGAAGGCCATGCAGGCTGACAGGGGCATGTCCATTAACCCGTCGCCTGCCTTTATGGCCATAATGAATGAAATGCTTGGCGAGGAGAATGTAAAGCTTAAATGATGCGTGAAATTCCGATAGAAAAAAACGACGATATAGAATTTACCATAGATGCTCTGGGTTCTGAGGGGCAGGGCATAGGCAGGGTAGACGGCTATACGGTATTCGTGCCCCTGGCTCTGCCCGGCGAAAAGATACGCGCCCACGTAATAAAGACTACCTCGGGCTACGGCGTGGCAAAGCTTACAGAGGTGATGGAACCGTCTAAGGATAGGGCTCAGCAGGATTGCCCGGCATATCCACGCTGCGGCGGCTGCTCCATGCGGCACATGAGCTATGCGGCGCAGCTGGCCGCCAAGACAAAGCAGGTGAGGGACGCATTTATCCGTCTAGGCAGGTTTGATGGAAGCGAGATAAATGTACAGCCCTGTCACGGCATGGAACACCCGGATCGGTATCGCAACAAGGGCAGCTTCCCATATGGTTATGACGAAAACCACTGCATAGTGCCCGGCTTTTTTTCGCCCCGCAGCCACCGCATAGTACCTATAGCAGACTGCCCCATACAATCTGAGAATATTATGGCGGCGGTGCGGGTAGTCACCGATTGGGCGCGGGAGTATAACATTACGCCATATGATGAACAGAAACGCTGCGGCCTGCTGCGACACTGCATGGTGCGTGAATCCAGCAGCGGCGTGATAGTGATGGTCGTCACCGCCGGCAAGCTGCCACACGATATTGAGCTTGTAGAAATGCTCAGAGCAAGCATACCACACCTTATCGGAGTAGTACACAACCTCAATAAAGCCGACACGAACATCATACTTGGCAATAGATTTACTACTCTATGGGGCAACGAAAGACTGCCCGTCACAGTCTGCGGCCACAGCTTCCAAGTGTCCATGCCTTCGTTTTTGCAGGTCAACCCGGTTCAGACAGAGGTACTGTACAGCTACGCGCTGGATTTCCTCGATCTGAATGGCGGTGAACGTGTGGCGGACGTTTACTGCGGCATAGGTACCATAACCCTTATGCTGGCTGAACACGCCAAAGAAGTAATCGGCATAGAGTGCGTGCCGGAGGCTATATCCGACGCAAACCGCAGCGCCTCCGAAAACGGCATAGCCAACGCAAAGTTTATATGCGGCAACGCCGAGGATGTGCTGCCAAGGTTGGTATCCGGCGGCACAAAGCTGGATTGTGCCGTAATAGATCCGCCCCGCAAGGGCTGCGATGAGGCAGTGCTGAAGGCTCTCGCCCAAAGCGGCGTAAGCAGGATAGTTTATATTTCCTGCAACCCTGCTACACTTGCACGTGACTGCCGCATGCTTGCGGACATGGGCTACTGTATGGAAAAGATACAGCCGGTGGATATGTTCCCGTGGACTTATCATATCGAGACGGTTGTCTTGCTTTCCAAGGGAGAGATCGACTCGAAAAAGGTTCGGGTTGAGTTCTCTTTGGAAGATATGGATATGTCCGAGTTCCAAGATGGAGCAACCTATCCGCAGATCAAGGAGTATGTTTTGGAGCATACCGGGTTAAAGGTTTCCAACCTTTATATTTCTCAGATAAAGAGAAAATGCGGACTGGAAGTCGGCAAGAACTACAATCTGCCGAAGTCCGAGGATTCCAGACAGCCACAATGCCCACCGGAGAAGGAAAAAGCAATCCGAGAAGCATTCAAATATTTTGGGATGATCTAACATCCAGCAAAATGGAGGTTTCTTATGGATAGATTGATTTCTTGTGAGTTCAACATGGATAATGCCTGTGTGGAACTGAAATTTGCAAATGGTAGCATGATTGCGATTAACACCATCGCCGTGGAAAACGAGATTGCCGACAATATGTATCAGCGGTCAGAACTGGACTATCTGATCTACAATGATCCGATTGGATATGCTGATTTGATACTGAACGGTAATCCCGAAACCTATTTGAAAACTGTAACTGAATACAAACCGCTTGATAGCTAACCAACACTTTGCCCGTGGGAGAAATTCTGCGGGCAATTTTTTTGTATCTTTTCTGTGAACTCTATTGATTTTGGCTGTCTAATGTGGTAGACTATGTGTGAAGTCTAATGGTGTAGACAAGGAGGGCGTGAATATGGATTTTCCGAAGATTCACGAAAGTGAATATCGTTTTTGTTTGATTATGTGGGAGCATGAGCCGGTTACTGCTGTCGAGCTTGTAAAGCTGTGCCAGGATCAACTCGGATGGAAAAGGACTACGACTTATACCGTTATCAAGCGTCTTGGAGAGCGTGGTGTGCTGAAGAACGACAATGGCACTGTTACTTCTCTCGTTTCCAAAGATGAAGCCCAGGCGTGTGAGATCGATGAACTGGTTGAGAAGAAATTCGAGGGTTCTCTGCCTGCCTTTATCGCTGCTTTTACAAAGCATCAGGCTATGTCCGAAGATGAGCTTGATGAGGTACAGCGCATGATCGACCGCATCAGGAAAGGAGGTTCACAATGAACGAACTCTTTTTGAAAATTATCAACATGAGCATATCTGCAAGCTGGCTTATCCTGGCTGTGCTGATACTCAGGCTTGTTTTGAAGAAAGCTCCCAAGTGGGTCAATGTTCTGCTTTGAGGTATCGTGGCTGTCAGATTGATTTGCCCGCTCTCTTTTGAGAGCGCATTAAGCCTTATCCCAAGTTCAGAAACAATTCCGTTGGATATTGAAATGGCGGCCAAACCCACAATAGACAGCGGTGTTCCGGCGATCAATAGTGTGGTCAATCCTGTTCTATCCTCATTTGCCCCACCACAGCATGTATTGACGAGTGCAAATCCGCTTCAGATTTGGATTCCGATTTTGAATATTATCTGGTTGATTGGTGTCGGCGCCCTTCTCTTGTATACCGCAGTTAGTTATTGGCGCCTATGTCGTAAAGTGGATACCGCTGTTCGCTACAAGGACAACATTTTCCAGAGTGAGAATGTAAGTTCTCCGTTTGTCCTGGGCATTATCAAACCGAGAATCTATCTCCCGTTCAACATGAATGGTCAGGATCTGGAGCACGTTGTTGCCCACGAACAGGCGCACATTCGCCGCAAAGACCATTGGTGGAAGCCTCTTGGTTTTCTCCTGCTGACGATTCATTGGTTCAATCCTTTGATGTGGTTGGCTTATGTACTTCTTTGCCGTGACATTGAGTTTGCCTGTGATGAAAAGGTCATCAAGGAACTTGGCAACGAACAGAGAGCCGACTATACACAGGCTCTTGTGGTCTGCAGCGTCAACCGTCGCATGATTGCGGCCTGCCCACTTGCCTTTGGTGAAGTTGGTGTTAAAGATCGTGTGAAGTCTGTGATGAATTATAAGAAACCTGCGTTCTGGATTATTATTCTGGCAGTCATTGCCTGTGTGATCGTTGCGGTCTGCTTTTTGACCAGCCCGATGGGATTCCAATTCGATGAAGCAACACACACCATCGTTTCCGCAAATCATTTTGATATGCGAAATGCGGATGACGCGGTGGCTATTGAAATGAATCCCGCACAGATTAGTGAGTTGAGTTCTCGGCTGGCCGGGGTCAAGAACACGAAGAAGAGCGATGAATATGGTGGATTCACACCGGGATATCAAATCAGCGCACTCCTGGAGGATGGCACATATATCCGGATAAACGGTTATTCTCTCTCCGACAATGATATGGTAGATATCAAGTGGAACGAAGAACGATATGTGGTATCCGATGAGGAATTCCAAGATTATTTAAGTAGAATCTGTGTAGGAGGAGATGTTTCTTCTGCTGATAATGCGGTTGCAGGAAAAACCTATCTCTACGAAGGCGAAGGATTCATGGGCAACTTTACGATCACCCTCTATAATGATGGCACCTTCACCTATTACGAAGGAATGGCCAGCAGCTATATTGGAATTGGCTCTTGGGAACAGAATGGAGACAGCATTATCCTGACCGATGATGGGCACGGCGGCTATGGGCTAGTGAACCATTTCCGATGTGACGGTAATGACCTCGTGTTTGTTGAGCAGGACTCCAACAACTTCGTTTATGTCAAAGTTAAGGACGGCGAAAGGTTCCATTCCACGGGAGAAGCTTTCAAACCCAACGATACGACTGCGGCCGTAACCAAATGGTTTGATTACCTTGAAACCCCTGATGAAATGAAATGGGACGGTAGCCTTGAAATCAACCTCACCGAGTTTCCGGATGTGACCTTCCGTTGGTCTTACGGAGAGATGCTGGCTGTTAAGGGTAGTAAAAGCACTTCACTTTATACCGGGATGCCAATCTGGAACGCATACTTCTGTGACCTCTCCGGTGGCGGTCTGCCCGAATTGTGTTCTACAATCAGCTGGGGTTCTGGCATGATTGATAACCGTGTCATCATCTATGACTATGCAAACGGAGCAAGCTATGAGCTGTCTGATCGAGGAAATTTCGATTTTACCCTCAGATTTAATGAAGCTGATGGATACCTCTATGTAGATAAAAGGAAATATAATACTGACGAACTGGTTCAATCGGGGCGCTTGGTGTTCAAAGATGACTGTCTCCAAGTTGAAGGTTTTTCTTCCAATGTAGATGAACCTGCCAAGTATTATCTGACCATCGGTGCAGAAGGTGTTAAGAGCATCGAGCTTACAATGCCTAACTCAAGTGGTGGATGTGAAAACGCTGATGGTTCCCTGTTCAAGAAAGGCGAACGCATCTGGCTCGAAAATCTCGATGGTTACACTGATCTGCGTGGACTAACAATAACTGCCCTTGGTGAAAACGGAGAAATCATCTGGACTGCATCAATTCCCAATGAAGATGAAAACCAAGGATTTACCCATCTGGTAAATGATGATTGGGAAATCACAAATATCGAATAATTAGTTCCCAGCAAATAAACCGCTGCAATTCTCATTCCAAAGTGGGATGGATGTTGTAGCGGTTTTTCTTTTTATGGTTCAAATGCCACCATTGTTTCCTTTGGCAGTTTCTTGTTTTCACAGTTCAGAAGTAAGCGTCAAACCTCCCTACATCTTGCCTACCATATGGATCGTCACGGTACTTCTCGTCCTTGGTTTCCTTTTCGTACATGGGGAACTTCATGTATTTTTCCATTCCACGCTCTTGGCAATACAGATAATTATTCAGATTGCCATAGCACAGTCATAACTGATAAAATTTAGAAAGCAGTGTATTCTGGCAGTCGTAACTAAAATATTCTCTGATTCGACAGGCATTCTCTTCGCTTACTTGCCCTGCATATAGTCAAAGGCGATCCTGGGTGACCCGTCCGTCAGATAGATGGTGCCGCATTTCCGGAAGCCGTAGTGCAGGACGGCGTTTTGCATGGGGTGATTATCCGCATGGGTATCAATGCGCAGATAGGGGATCTTTTCCCGGCAGAAGTCGAAGCAGGCCTTGGCAACGCCACGGGCTGTGCCCCGGGAAGCCAGGCGGTGAATGGTGCCATAGGGACGGTTCCAGTGCCAGCTGCCGTCTTCAATATACCGATAAGTCGGGTCCTCCCCGGGGATGAAGGCAAAGACGCCTTCCATCGCGCCATCGGCACACAGGATGTACAGGTTCCCTGCCTGAATGTCGCCCCGGAGGCGTGCCTCCCCCGGATACCCTCCGCCCCACTGGCTCTGGTTCCCATTGGCCCGCATAAACATTCGGGCAATGTCGTATACCTTCATGATCTCGGGGATATCCTCCGGGGCTGCTTTTTTGATTTCCATGCTTTACATTCCCAGTGACTGGGGCCTCCGTTATTTCAGTGTTGGCAAATTCGTATCGGTCAGAAAATTCAGACAGTTGTAGCAAACAAGGATATTGTCAAACTGCTCCTCGCGCACCAGCTCCGATACCGGGCGGCGGTAATAGCGCAGATCGACCAGCACGACCTCCCCATAGCTTTCCGCCAGGAAGCCGCCCAGGCAATTTCCGTAAGAGTCCCGGATGACCAGAAGCTTTCCCTCCTTTCCGGGATTTTTGACCCGGACAAGGGAGTGGTTTCCGTCCAGGAAGACGGTATACATATCGGCAGAGGTCAGGCGCTCTTCATAAAAAATGCCGGTATGGGTGCCTTCCGTCTCGCCGTTGGTGACGGTAAGCCCTTCGCTTCCCTGCCAGAGCTCCATGGATTCCGCCGGGGTCAGCCACAGAGCACTGCGGGCATAGGTAGAGCCCCGGAATCCATCCACGGTTGTCACAGCGTAGCTTGTCCGGAGATCTCTGCCCAGCGCATTCATATAGCATGCGTAGGCATCGTAGGCCCCCCGGCTCGTCCAATGGTGATCCGTGTTGTAGTACAGCTCCGGTCTTCCTTCAAAGATCTGCTGCACTGAGAGCATCCGGACACCGGAGTCTGCCTTTTGGGCGATGCGCGCCAGGGCATCCGCATCCGTATAGTCTGCGTCCCCGGAGGCCCAGCCTGCGGAGGGCACGACCATCAGGTCTATGGGCTGGCCAACGCTTTCGGCAAAGGCGTTGATGGCATTCATGTTCCGGGCAATGGCCGCCTCGTCCACGGCGACAGGGGCTTCCACCAGCTTTTCATCCACGACCCAGATATCCTTCAGCTGCTGGCGGCCTGCAAAATACTCCATGTAGGCATTGATTCCCACCAGCAGATCCCTGCCCAGGACATGATCCGTCAGGTAGGTCTCCACCTCGCCTCCCCATTTTCCGGTGGAAACGGTTTTCCACTGGAACTTCGGCATCTGCGCCAGGTACCGGCGCTCCGAATCGGAGAAGGTCTTTTGGGGAAGCAGATAGCTCAAAGCCATGACGGCCAGGAAGCCGCAAAACAGGATCGCAGCTGCCATATTGTGTTTTTTCATTTGCAGTCACTCCTCCGCTTGCGCTTGCCCGCAGGTCCGCTCACTGAAGGGCAGCCTCAAAGGCGGCGGCCATGCTTTCAACCTCGGGAGAGATGAACAGCGCCAGATACAACCCGTCGGTCAAAACCTGTGCCTGCTGGACAATGGGATACTGGTCGGGCACATAGGATATCGTTTCGTCCAGCTTGGACTGGATCCGGTTGTTGGCCAGAGCCTGTAACCGCTCCAGGGCGGCCTGGTCCTTTGCCTCGATCAGCCAGACCTCGTCCACCCGCAGTCCCTCTGCGCAGATGGCGATCTTATACTTGGTGCAGTCCGCAGCCTGAACACCCAGGAAGTTCAGGAGGGTGTCCTCGTCCGGCTCAAACATCTCCGGCAGATACTGCTCCAGGCTGCCGTAAAGCCCATCGATATCCAGACCTTTTTTCGTGCTTCCGCAGGCGGAAACCGTAAGCAGCATTGCAAAAACCAATAGCAGGGCAATTATTTTTTTCATGACAGAGTGCCTCCCTCAAGTTCGTATTTTGCGTAATAACGCAGTACCTTCATCCAGCTCAGGCAGCCGGCCTCATTCATATGGTAGTTGTCCTGGTGGTATATCTTTGCCATTCTTCCGAAATGGTCCTGGATGTAATAACTGAGATCCAGATAACCGCAGCCATGCTCTTCGGCGTATTGCCGCAGCTGGGCATTGTATTCCACCATCAAATCGTTGTAGGTCCGGATATGTGGCTGCGTCCGCTCCGGTCTGTCCAGATCGTCGTATTGGGGCAGATTGGAGATCATGATTATTTCCACATCGGGGCTCTTCTCCCGGATCCGCTCCAGCATAATGTCCCAGTTTTCGAAGTACAGAAGCCGCTGACTGGGGTCTCCGATGTCATTGGAGCCCAGCAGGAAGTAGACCCGCTCCACGCCGGATTGCTGAATGGCATCCTCCAGGTTGACCTCTGTGCCTTTGTAATAGATGTTGCTGAACCGGCGGGCGATTCCGTTGAGGCTGGTGCCGCCCCTGGCCAGGAACAGCATGTCCCCCAGGTAGTTCGATTTGCTCTCCCACTGGAACATGATAAACGTAATGGAATCGCCAACAATGGCACTGTTGTCAAAATAGGTGCAGGGCTCTTCCAGATCCACCTCCGGCGGCAAACGCTTCGGCGCGCAGAGGATGTCCGTATCCAATTGCAGCAAAGCTTCCTCTGTCTCTGCCAGGCAGCCGACCGTGCAGGAGACGCTGCGGTCTGCATAGGATGCGCGGACGGTCGTGGTACCGACACCGGCGGCAGTCAGAACGCCATTCTCAACGGAAACGACGGACGGGTCGTCGCTTTCCCAGCTCACCAGCTCCCGGGGGATCACCCCCAGATAGATGTCCTCCTGTTCCCCAACCAGGGAAAAGGTCACCGAGGAGGCCTTTAAAAACAGATCACCCTCCATGACTGTGGACTCCGTTTCCGCGGTCTCATCCGGAGCCGCCTCCACAGTCGTTTCCGTGGCCGGTTCAACGGTCGCGGCGGCTTCCGCAGGGGATGCCGTTTCGGACCTGGCCCCACAGGCGCAGAGCGATCCGATCACCGCCGCTGCCAGGAGCAGCATAATTGCCTTCTTTTTCACAAATACACCTTCTTTTCCGTTTTCCTCATAGGCCCAGGCTTTTCGCAGGGCGCTCAGAATGCAAAATAGATAAAGGGATTATAAGAGGAGCTGACGATGCAGGCCACTGCTGCCAGGAAAATCACCGCACAAACGGCGTTTTTCACGGTGTCAGAGCTGCCGAACCTCCCCGTATGCTTCTGAACCCAGCAGGCTATGGGGGTAGATGCCAAGGCGCACAGGATCAGTGCCGAGGCATGATTTTTCAGCGCAGTCGCCGCAGCTCCGTCTGCCGCAGCGTTTCCCGTCAGGCCAAACATAGCGCCGAAATATTCCAGCGCCCGGTGCATGGAGGTGGAGCGGAACAGCACATACCCCAGCAGCACCAGGATCATGGTGCGCAGGATCTGAAAGGCCGCAAAGGGAACGGACTGGGTCTGGATGTGCAGACCCTTTACCAGCTTCTTGGACAGGGGCGCAAAAATCAGGGCGCAGATCAGCAGAATGCCGTAATACACACCCCACAGGATATAGGTCCAGCTGGCACCGTGCCAGATGCCGGTGCTGAGCCACACCACGGAAAGGGCAATCACCGATGGCACCAGGCGGCCCACCGTTTTTCCCCAGCGCTTTCTGGCCTTCTGGCCCAGGGGCACCGCCTTCCGGGAGACGGGATAAAACAGGTAGTCCCGGAACCAGGAGCTCAGAGAAATATGCCAGCGCTGCCAGAACTCGGATACGGTCCTGGAGATATAGGGGTAATTGAAATTCTCGTCAAAATGGAATCCAAACATCAGTCCCAGCCCGATGGCCATATCGGAATAGCCGCCAAAATCGAAGTAGATCTGGAAGGCATAGGCCAGCGCGCCCAGCCACGCCGTCGCAACGGAAAGGCTTCCGGGAGCGGCGCAGTCAAAGGTCTGGTCCGCCAGCAGCGCAATGCTGTTGGACAGGAGCATCTTCTTGCCAAGACCTATGACGAATCTCCGGATCCCTCTTGCGAAGTCCTCCAGATTCTCGTTCCGATCCTGTATTTCATCGGCAACGGTCTGGTAGCGGACGATGGGCCCGGCGATCAGCTGCGGGAACAGTGCAATGTACAGCGCCACATTCAGCGGGTTTTTCTGAACCTTTCCGCGCCCCATGGAGACATCGAATACATAGGACATGGCCTGAAAGGTGAAGAAGGAAATGCCGATGGGCAGGACGATATGGGTCTGGGGGATCCGTCCGTGAAAAAGCACATTCAGGTTCGCAACGGTGAAATTCAGATATTTAAAGACGAACAGCAGCGACAGATTGGCGATGACCATCAGCACCAGGATCCGCTTCCGACAGGCTTCTTCCTCCTTTTTGACGACCAAAAGTCCAAACAGGTAGTTCATCAGAATGGAGGCGATCATCACGAGCACGAACTTCGGCTCGCCCCAGGCATAGAACACCAGGGATGCAAGCATCAAATATGCATTGCGCCACTTCCGGGGGAGCAGAAAATATCCGAAAATCGTCAGCGGTAAAAAAGCAAACAAAAATACTGCCGAGGAAAAGACCAAACGCGGCCCCTCCTTTCTTATAGTTGGTAGGGTGTCGGCATGGGCTTATGCCAGACTTTTTTCGATCAGGTCTGCCATTTCTCCCACGTTTTTCATATCCAGCACTGCTTTCATGGAGAATTTGATGGAAAAGGCGCTCTCCACCTCTGCAATCAGGGTGATGTGGGTCAGAGAATCCCAGTCCTCAATGTCTGCAGAGGTGGTCTCGTCGGTGACCACGATCTCCTCGTCAAACACATCGGAAAAGATCTCGTTGAGCTTCTGAAAAATTTCTTGCCGTGTCATGTTTCATTCCTCCGTAATAAAGGTCTTGTGATAGGGGAAGCCGGAAACCTCTGCCTGGAACCGGCCGTTTTCCAGTCTGGCAAAGCCAAGCTGTTCATAAAGGTCCTTGACCATCGCGTTCTTCAGTGTGGGGATATATTCGCCGACGACCCGGCGGAAGCCCTGCTGTGCAGCCACCGACAGGATCTTATCCACGATGAACTCCTCCATGCCCCGTTTCAGGACACGGCAGCTCATGAGCCACTCACTGATGAACAGCGTATCCTCCGGCTGCTTCTCCAGGACCACCACGCTGATGAGTCCGTGGTCTCCGAATTTGTCCTTCAGCGTGAAATACAGGCCGATGCGGCTGTCATCCTGGGCCAGGGCCTCGATCTCCGCCTCTGTATAGCGGACGGTCCGCAGATTGAACTGGTTGGAGCGCTGGGTCAGCTGGGCGATCCGGGGGTAATGGAAGGGGTCAAAGGCGGCTGCGGATGCGCGCATTTGCAGGGCCTCCAGATAGTCGTCGTAGGACTGGAAGGCCGCTTCAAAGGCAGCCCGCTGAGCCTTCTCCCGGTACTGCTCCGTGCGCCCGGCATCCTCCCTGGAATAGGAGGCGGTTTCAAACAGGTCCAGGCCCCGCAGGTACTGCAAATACAGCGCCGGATCCTCCGGAAGCTCCGGGACCGTGATCTCCGGGATCATGGTTCTCACCAGCTCCCGCTCAAAGGGGTTGTCATCCAGAAATACCATGCTGTCCATTCCGATGTTCAGGGACTGCTGGATGGTGCGGATATTCCGGGCCTTATCCTCCCAGTTTGCCACAAACATGGAGAAGTCCTCCAGCCGCAGCACCATCTCCGGATGCTTCTCAAAGGGCTCCTTTGCGGTGTCCTCGTTGTTTTTGCTGCAAACCGTCAGGAGGATTCCCCGGTTTTTCAGTTCCTTCAGCCATTTCTGGAAATCCGAGAAAGCATGACCTGTACCAAGCTCTCCGATTTGGATCCCGCTGAGGCCGTCGTCTCCGATCACGCCGCCCCAAAGGGTGTTGTCCAGATCCAGCACCAGGCATTTTTTGACCGCTCCCTGCAATGACCGCACCACATCCACCACCAGCTTCGCAGCAGCGGGGAGCGCGGCCAGGGAAATGGGCATTTTTGCAACATAGTACAGCTTAGGATCGGCAAATGTGCTTCTGCCCAGTGCCGTCTGGAGTGCGTCCAGATCGATCAGGAATGTATTTTTTGCCTCCTGGCAGCCCTGCATCAAAAGATAATTGAGCTTGCGCTGCTGGAACAGGAAGGACTGCTCGGTTTTATTGCCGAACTGGCCAAACACCCCGTCGTCGATCAGAGGAAAATTACACTGCAGGACCGTCGCGGGAATGCGGCTGCCGATCCGGCTCCATATCTGCCGGATCCTGGCATAGGTATCCTCCGCAAAGGAAGCCCTTGCCTCCGGCAGGCGGTCATAGAAGGCCTCCTGGAGCTTTTCGGTACACATCTGGAGCAGCACCCCCTGGGGGGCGAAGCGATACAGCTCGGAATCCGGGTCCATGGCCTGGGCATCAATCTGATCATAGTCCGCATCGAATACATTCAGGCGAATGCCGACAGAAACGCCATAGCCCCGCAGAGCCGTGGCCAGGTGCTGGGTCGCGCAGTCGCCGAGCACCGCCAGGGAATATTGCGGGAGCGCTGATGCATCCGTCTTGGACAGCTTTTTTAATTGCTGAAAAGTGATCTGCGTCATTTCGGTGGTTCCTCCATAATCAGTATTCCATGGGATGGCATTCCATTGGCCATCACCGCCAAAGCTCAGGTCAGGCTTCCGCCCGCCGCCTCCAGGTATGCGGAATACCGCAAAAGCCGGATCCAGACGAGGCTTCCTGCGTCATTCATATGGAATTCGTCCTTGCTGTAGATCTTTGGCATTCTCCCCAGAGGATCCTGGATGTAGTAGCCAAGGTCCAGGAAGCCATAGCCCCGCTCCCTTGCAAGCTGCCGAAGCTGCGGCGTGCTCTGCGCCACATCCAGATTGTACTGGGTGGGCTGCATTCCCGGGGTATAGCCTGGAATGTTGGAAATAAGGATAATCTCCTTTTCGGGAGCTTTTTCCGCAATGAGATCACACAGCTTTTCCCAGTGCTCCATCAGCTGAGCTGCAGACGCGGGAACCTGAAAATCCAGGCACCCCAGCAGAATATAGACCCGGGAAGCATCTACCTTTGCGATGATATCCTCAATATTCGTTTCGACGCCTTCATAATACATATTCTTGAACCGATCCACCAGGCCGTGAAGGCTGATGCCCTGGCGGGTAACGAAGGTCATATCTCCCAGGTAATGCACGGTGTTTTCGTATTGCCAGAGGAAATAGGTAATGGAATCTCCCAAAATGGCGGAATCGTCAAAAGCCGTGCAGGGAGAAGTCAGATCCACCTCCGGCAGCAGGCGGTTCGGCGCGGAGAGGATGGCAGGATCCAGCTGCCTCAGCTCGTCCTGTGTCTGTGCCAGGCAGCTTGCGCTGCACTGTACCTGGCGGTCACCGTAGGTAGCCCGAATGGTCGCAGACCCTACGCCCTTTGCCGTCAGGACACCGTTGTCCACCGCAATGATCTCGGGTGCGTCACTTTCCCAGGTCAGCAGCTCTCTGGGGATCACACCCAGATAAATATCGTCGCTTTCTCCCACAATGGAGAAGGTAATGGAGGATACCTTTAAAAAGAGGTCTCCCTCCAGGACGGGTTCCGTTTCCGGAACCGCCGCAGAGGCTTCGGTCTCCGGCGTTGTCTCCACAGCGGAGGTGGTCACAGGGGCAGTCTCCCGGACCGGGGCCTGTGCTCCGGAACAGGCGGATAGATTTATCAGCATCAGAAAAGGCAATAAAAAAGCAAGGACCGGCTTCATAACATGCAAACCTCTCATTTTTGTACAATGGGCCCGGAACATGTGCAGTATCCCGCATCGCCGGGAACTATTCCATATAATACCACATTATGTGGCGCTAGTAAAGCATTTCAAGGGTCGAATTTCGATAAAGGCAGGTTTCATTCGGAAAGCGCGCCGTGCTCCTGCGCAAGCATGAACCGCCCCAAAGGCAGCCTCCCGGATACCGTCGTAATCGTCTTGTCGAAGACAAGAAGCCGCTTGCTCAGACTCTCATTCTGTGATATACTGGATGAAAAAGGCGAGATTTCGCCGCAGGAGGGACTATGGTCTTCAATTCCTACAGCTTTCTGCTGTTTTTCCCCATTGTGCTGGTGCTGACGCAGCTTGCACCTGCAAAGTGGCGCAATGGGCTTCTGCTGGTGGCAAGCTATGTGTTCTATGCCAGCTGGGGCAAGCGCTTCTGCGTGCTGCTGCTGGGGCTGACGGTGCTGGTGTATGCGGCCGGGCTGCTGCTGGGGCAAAAAAAGCGGCGGTGGCTGTTTTGGCTGGGCCTGGGGGGAACCTTGGGTGCTCTGCTGGTGTACAAATACCTGGACTTTGGCCTCTACAGCATCAACGCCCTGACCCGGGCTCTGGGGCTGGGGGAGCCCATGCCCCGGGTGAGCCTGTTGCAGCCAGCGGGCATCTCCTTCTTCACCTTCCAGGCGGCGGGGTATCTGATCGATGTCTACGAAGGAAAGTACGGGCCAGAGAAGAGCTTCTTGCGGTTTGCCCTGTTTGTGTCCTTCTTTCCCCAGCTCCTTTCCGGGCCCATCGGCAGGGGAGACCAATTGCTTCCCCAGTATGAAAGGCCTAAGAAGGCGGATTTTGACGCTTTGCGCCGGGGCTTTCTCACCATGACCTGGGGCTTCTTCCTGAAGCTCTGCATTGCGGACCGGGCGGCGGTGCTGGTGAAGCTCTTGGAGCAGCTGAAGGACGCGGAGGGCACCGGGACGGCGGCCTTTTTGGAGGCGCTGGATCGGGGCGGCGAGAAGGGAGGGGGGACACCGGCTTGACGATGGTGTTTTCCGAGAAGCAGAAGCGTGTGCTGGGGTGGTGGACGAGGGGGTCGGCAGAGAGGGGGCGGGACGCGCTGATCTGCGACGGGGCGGTGCGGAGCGGGAAAACGCT
>ERZ825137.213-NODE-213-length-83864-cov-46.962522_pt1 | contig 83864 bp, 69 predicted proteins | sample MGYA00519873_ERZ825137 | MGnify/ENA primary metagenome ERZ825137 (study PRJEB31778, sample SAMEA3449190) | human gut metagenome | biome: human gut; feature: human-associated habitat; material: faeces | place: United Kingdom | collected 2010/2012 ...
TAAAACCCCTCTGCCGGGCTTTATAGGTGAAGGGTTAATTCTTCAGAAAGAAAAAGCCCTGACTTGTACCTTGACAATTTCATACCAGCAGCGAGAGGATACCATGAATTTTTCAGCTACGCATTCTTGCGGCGGAATTCGGTGAAAACGTGAGGGGATACAGATGGGAGGCACCCCTTTGCAGGAAAGATTACGAATTACCTCTTGGGGCTTAAATGCTTGATCCTTATTAAAACTGTTATCTTTTCAGAAATGTATAGGTAATCAGTAACAAAAACATCGGGAGGTGGTTCCAATGATTGAATAGTGCAGGTACAGACCTGCTGAAAAGAAAAACGATGATAAGTGAAGAAAGAGAGGATTAAGTCAAAATGAAGTTCAAAAGATTTTTATCAGGAGTTATTGCAGTTGCCACGTTAGCGTCTGTAATCGTTCAGCCAGTAGCTTTTTCTGCATCGGAATTAGAACAGGCAGAAAGTAATGGAATTGAACTGTATGCAATGGATGCAGGAGAAATCGTAACCTTTATGGCTTCTGCAGGAAATGCAAGAAGGTCACAGCAGGTTTCTGTTACAAGGGGAACCATGTACCGTTACGCAGATTATGGATATGGTAGTTACCTTACTTATCAGTATACTGTGAAATTTGGTAATATATCTGCCACAGCATACTGCGTACAGCCATCCAAGCCGGGACTAGGAAGTGGAACTTATACAATCAATAAGGTAGGAGATGGAAAAGCACTTGCTAAGGTATGTTATTACGGCACAAAAGCTTCTGGAGATGATGGATTTTTCACAGAAGAGAATGGATATGGAAATTTAAGTGCTGGAGCCAGATTTATGGTACACATCGTAGCATCTTATGTGGGAAGTGAAGTGTGTTATGGTGCCGTTGTTCAGCTAGTGTTGAGATTATTATATATTATTTACAGGATGGAGAAAGAGATGTCAATAAACCGAGTTTCAATTAATGATTTATCACAATATAGTGTTTTGATGTATGATGATGGTACCATCCGTCTCTTCTACAGCTCTCCACAGGAGATATCAGTGGAGAAATCAGTGATTAGAATTGGCAGCATGCAGGTTATAAACAGAAATGAAGTAGTATCAATTATGAGCTACAATGATATTTTGGAGATTACTTTAGTAGATGGCAAAATAGTTGAGCTTCAAATTGTAAAGAAAGCCTTGTCGATTTAGAGTAAAATCATATTCGTTGGGATATTGAATACTGTTTGTGAGAGACTATGAAGAAAAGTCTGTAAATAATAATCTTCTATGATAATGATTGAGCTGGAAGCGCTAAATTGGAGCTTCCAGCTCTTGCTATATATATACGACATGATTTCGGGCATGTCAAGAGCAGACGTCAAAAACGTCCTTCTCATCATGCATATAGATTCTGTTATTCTGGGAGTCGTTCCTCATACATAATGCTGAGTTCGCTGTAGACCTGTCCCCAGTTCCGAATGCTCATAGTCCATTTTTTAGTAGCTTCGAAAGTTGCCAGATACAGGGCTTTCAGGAGCGCTGTATCACTTGGAAATACGCTTCTCTGACGGTTGAGCTTACGGATAGGTAGAATTCAGACTTTCGATAGCATTTGTCGTGTAAATAACCTTTCTGACATCCGGTGAGAACTTAAAAATCGGTGTTATTGCATCCCAGTTATCATACCAGCGTTTCATGGAATTGGGGTATTTTGAGGTCCATTTTTCAGTAACTCGATCCAGAGCCAGTCTAGCCTTCTCTTCATCGGAAGCATGGTAAATCGTTTTTAGGTCTTCCTCTGCATTGAAATTTAAATCCAGCTGTTCATTCATTTTAAAAATTAAAGACAGAAGATCGGATACTGTATGAATATCAAAATCCATAAAGACATTTATACTAATGCCCAATGCCTGAGATATCTTTAATAGTTGTTCTGGTTTTGGCTTCCGTTCATCGGATTTATGTTTCTGTAAAGTGCTGATACCCAAGCCAGTAGACTGCACAAGCTGTCTTGAGTAAAGCCATGTAAAATTCTAAAATATCTTATTTTTTCACCAATAGTCATGAGTGTTACCTACTATAGACGGATTATATCATATTTATTACCATAAACGGTACAAAAATATGGAAAAAGATATTGATACATACAAATGTATGGTTTGTATTTAAGATGCATACAAAAGTGACACATTTTCGAACAAATCCGGCAGTATTCCTTGGTGGTGGCAGTTTATTATTAAAACAGCAGATTGAAAAGTTACTAGAGTTTAAATACATTGAGTTTATTGAGGATGTCAGAACGTTTATATCAAAAGCAATTGAATATGGTGCAAATAGAAGATGTTTGTCCCGAGAAAATCTAAAAGAACAGTGTAAATCATATTTTAAAGAAAATCAAACAAAAGAAGAGCTACTTGCTTCTCCTTTTTTTAATAGGTCGTGGAAAGAAAACAATAAAGTTATTCCAGTTCAAATTGATTATGTGGTTGCTATTCCAACGAAAAAAACAATGGAGAAGATGAAAATAGAGAACGATACAATTTTTATGTTTGAATTATATCGTTTTGATGATAGTAAGAAAAAGGAATCATTAAAGTATATAGCACCAAATAAGATGATATTTGAAAATGGACTGGAATTTGTTGTTTTATATCGATGTGCCTCGCAAGAGCGATGTCATAATTACATTGAAAAAGAAATAGTAGAAGAATTGGGAGATATTGAGGGAAAATACGAATTGATAATATGGCCGATCAAGGAGCATTTTGAGCCTACTGATGTAGAGCTGTTACATAAAGAAGTGTTAGAAAAATCTTTGGAAGAATGCCAAGATTGTATATGCTCTAATTGCGGAAAAGCTATTTTTGATAATGAAATTTATATAATTGAGATTGATAATGAAGAGTGCTCTAATAAAGTGGGGTTGGCGCATAAGTCATGTATTAGACCAGTTGACAGAGTAATTGGCGAAGTTATTATTTCGGGAATAGAGGATTATTCATTTTTAAAACATTTTGATATTGGATGTTGGGCCAAAATGGTAATGAAAGGAAAAAGAGTATGGGAAAATCTCGAAATAATGGCAGCACAATGTATGCCTTTGGTGATTGATACAGATGAAGTATTCCATGATGGAAATTATTGTGTATATCAAATATTGGAAAATGGAGATAAAAGATATACTACAAATAGAGGTGTGATTGATCGACTTAGTAAAACAAATGCAGAAATTTTGCAAAAACAATTTACAGAAAGCTTAATTGCAGCAAAGAAAGAAGGAAATCCATTTGGCTACAGTAGTAAAACATTCATGTACGGACAGTATGAAAAAATACTCGAACAAGTTGGCGATAAGGAAGATTTTATAGAATGTACAGAGGCAAAAGCGGAATTATATAATGAGTCTGTTGCAAAAATATATAATGATTGCGAAACATACTACGCGCCTATAATATATTTATCTGTTGAAGGAGAACCATATATATTGCCTAATGGTGTATTCCCGATGATAACAAAACCTTTTGATCTTCCACAATATATTAAAAATTGGGAAAGAATGGGAGTCACGGTGCCGGATTATGAAGTATGCATTATAAAAGACGATAACGAGTTCATTTTAAAAATGATTAGTCTGATTAGTAATGGTATATTGCCGGCTGCTAATAGTATGTTTGCTCCGAACGGAAAATTAATTAGAGGAATTCATATTCATTTAATGTGGGAGTTACAAGAACTGGAAGGAGTCGAGGAGGATACAAATGCTAGAGATTAATAAGTAGGAGAAATTTGCACCAAACATTAATAATATGTTTTTGCAAGTTCTGTCATTTCTATTCCATTATGCTTCCAGATATTTATAACAAATACCGGGAGAGCGGCGGTAAGCCTGTTTTTCATCCTGTCAGGTTCAGGCAGATTGTCAAGATTATGAATTCTATATATGAGATAAGTTAAAGCTGACTTGAAAAAGTAAATTCCAGTGCAGGGGTAAATTCCACCACGCTTTAAAATTCTTTGATTTTTTAGAATTGTGGGAGGCTAAATCCTTATAAAACTGCTATAATTAGATTAACTTTCCATAAAACATCTTACGTTCAGGCATGGCAAACAAGCCTCTGGGTAGTTTCTGTGCGAAACTAAATTCCACAGGCCGCATTCAAAAAATGTGAATTGTTAAGTTCCAGCCTGACAGCAGATTTTTATGCTAAGTTAGTGGTTTTAAGATACACAGTAAGCAATTCGTGTACGAGACTCTGATCGGATGGGGATTAAATCCGGAAAAGACGTATTCTTTTAAAGGGGAGTATCTGGAAGAACAGAAAATGGTTGTTTTTAGTTTAAAAAATACAGATTAAATGTTATATCAAATAGAAATACAATATTGTTAAAGTTAATAGTTTTGAAATTCTATTGATGAATTAATTTGTCTATGTTACCATCAACTTATAGAAACTTAAGGAATGTAGAATGTTAGGGTGGTAATTATGAGTTTATTTGATAATATTCCAGAAGGTACAGATATTATAGAAGTTAGAAAAAAAGTGAATAAAATGCTTTCTGAAGCACGAAAAAAAGCAAAACCCCCAAAATGTATATTGTGTGGAAAAGAACAAAGTAGTTTTTGTAATTCTCATTCTGTTCCACAAATGTGTTTACGTCCGATTGCAGATAGGGGAAAAGTTTTACATGCATCATTGGCAATGGGATTTGATATAGGAGTAGTAGATTTGGATGGAGGTGTAAATAAATCTGGCACCAAATAAATTCTTCTTCACAAGAAAAAGTATTACAATATATAAATTATTTGATTTTTGAGCATACAGAAAATGTCTATTTTTCTAAGAAAATAGAAGAGGAAATAAAGAATAATAAGATGATTGAAAAATTAAGTCAGGAAGCAAATGGACTTCCTAGATTTGGTCATTTAAGTGCTGATAATATGTTTGGAATAGGATATGAAGCTGTAAAACCAGAAGATATACCTAATTTCTTAGATGAAAGCGGGCTATTAAAGAAGAGGAAAGCACGGATGGGGAAGAATAACAGCGTAAAGAAAATAGATGAAGAACAGATTTTGAAGAGATTTGAATACACTGTACAAGAATATATCAGATTTTATGATTTTTATAAGAATCAGGAAGTGAGTGAAGAAAATACAGAAGCTTTTTATGTTATGTTACAAACTAAATTAATGATTCTTAGGAAATATGATTATAATAGGGAAGATGTATATTTGAGTAATGTATTTGATGCCATTGATAAGATGTATCCAGAAGTGGGAGAAAATATTAATATTCTTAGAGAAAAGTTTGAGAAGCTTAATAATTATTATATGGAAGTAATTCTGTCTGACGGGACGAGTCTTAATCTTTATAAAGCTATAGAGGATGTGCTGTATGGTTTATATCTACATGCGGATCCAGATAAAATAGAAAGATTGCTCAAAACAAATAAAAATGTGTATCTTATGGCTGTAAAGGAATATATTACTGTTTTGGAAGGAATAGTTGTTGATACATATAATTCAATAGTTGATAAAATGAAAAATAAGTATAGTCAGCAAGAGGAAACAAGTGCATCTGTAATTTTTATGGGAGATTCAACGAATGAAAAACATGATATAAAAAATTCACCGTATTGGAAGAACCTATATGGAAGAGATTTGGAAGATACCGAAATAAAAGGTATATTTCAAGATATGTCTGATGAAGATATAGAAATTTATCTAAAAGGTTCAAGATTTCTTCAAGAAGCATATAAAGAAGATTATTCGGTTGAAACATTAGAAAAATTAGTATTCCCATGGGTAAGAAGTGATTGGGGAGATTTTTCCGATTTGCATAATTTTGTTATAGAGAAGAAAAATATTGGTTTAAGCAGCAAGGTTCAATATAATGATAGACATGATATTGCTTATTTGAAAATCTTTCAAAATGTTGAAAATGCTTTTGTTGTAGAACAGCCACATCAAATACCAGATATTTGGATATTGAATTTTGTAAAAAAGAATGAAAAATATGGTTGGAGGATATATGGGATTGGAGATAAAATAGCAGATTATAAGGAATCGGGTAGTATCTTGGATTGGTTTGAGCATATTAAGGAAGATACCAAGAGTACTGATTGAACAACAATACCGCTTGATCATGGAATGTCGGAAAAGCAGATTGTCTGATAATCAGTGGTGTTTAAATAATGACATAAATCCAGGCACCTTTTACAACTGAGTGAAACGTCTCCGCAAGAATAGCTGCGGAGATATTCCAGAGAAAAATCAGTTGTCAACTTATGAACAGTCTCATCAGGAAGTTGTAAAAATCGAGATGAATATCGTTTCTGTTCCGGCGGCATGAATAAAAATACTGGTAGTGAAGTATTCACAAAATTGAAAATGTACGCTTACTTTTAATCTGATTTTCATAAGCTAAAACTTATGAGAACATAAAGTATATATGAGAATCGTATTTTTATAGATTTTTTTGCATAACTGTCATATAATGAATTTAGTAGAACATAATGATTAGAAATATATTCATTATGTTTATTTTAGATGAAAGTGAAATATATTATATGTCTGATATTAGAAAATTATTGGAACAAGATCGGCTTGAATTTGAGGCTGATCAAAAAATAAAAAATTTAGATAACATAGTACAGGCATTAAGAAATGGTAGATTAAGTATTTTTGCAGGGGCAGGTTTATCTGCATCATCAGGTTATGTGAATTGGAAACAGTTGATAAAGCCTATGAGTGATTATCTTGGTTTGAATATAAATACTGATCTTACAATGATTGCACAGTACTATGAGAATGAATGTACCAGAGAAGGATTGAATCGGGCTATACTTAATGAGTTTTCAAAAGTTCCAACCAAAAATGACAATATGGAGATTTTGGCGAGTCTGCCTATAGATACATATTGGACGACAAATTATGATTCAATCATAGAGGATACTCTTCTTAGGAATGGAAAGACTGTGGATGTAATATATGAACAGATTCAATACAAAAATTATACTCCAGGAAGAGATGCTGTTGTATATAAGATGCATGGTGATAAAAATTTTCCGGATAGAGCAGTTATATCTAAAACTGATTATGAATTATATGATGTATATCGATCAGTGTTTTCAAAAGGTCTGGTCATGGAATTGATAACAAAAACGGTTTTATTTATTGGGTTTGGATTTGCTGATCCTAATCTGGATCGTTTTATAAGTATAGTGCGTCATACATTTGAGAAATATTCACCACCAACACATTATTGCTTTATGAGAAGTGTAAGTTATGAAGATTATCTTGACGAGAAAGGAAATCTTACAAGGCAGAAAAAAATTGAGTTTGAACAGGACAAAAAGTTGCAGGATTTGAAAATCAGAAGTATGAAAGGTTATGGAATTCATACGATTCTGGTTGATGACTTCACGCAGATTACAGCAATGCTTAAATATATAAGAGATAAGTATACTTTGAATAAAGTGTTCATATCAGGTGCATTGGATCCAAATGATTCGCACAATTATGGTTGTCATTTTGATGAGCCGTATAATATTAATTTCAAAAATGGAGAATGGTTTATTATGCAGCTTTCTAAGAGAATCATTGATGATGGATATGATATTGTGAATGGCTTTGGTGTTGGCATAGGCAACTATGTTGTTTCTGGTGCATATATGGGTGGAGTGCAAAGAGGGGGATCTGACTATGTTTCTAAGCACTTAACAATTCAGCCGCTGATATCGGTCGAACAACAGGAAAGTGATAAAAAGGATGAGGTTCGAAGAAAGCTGATCCGGGATTGTGGAACAGTTATTTTTCTATTTGGAAAGACATTATATGAGGATAATAATAGTAAAAAGGATGAATTAGATAATGACGGTACATATCGTGAATATGAGATAGCAGTAAAAGAAGTCAAGAATGTCATTCCTGTAGGTGCTACAGGATTAACATCAAGATACATTTATAATGAAGTATATAGCGAAAATCAAAATACCCCTTTTATTGATAGGCTAAATGCAGTGGATGAGAATATCAATTGCATGCAATTGATTGATGATATTATGGCGATGATTGAGAGTGAAAAACGTAAAAAGGAAGAAAATATTAAACAAACATTGATGAAGGATGCCTTTTCAAATGATGATATGTCACATGATAATTTACCAGATCAAATAAATGTTTTTGTTAGTTTTCATTTCGCTGGAGCAAATCAGCAGTCAAGATTAATCTTATCGGTATTGGATGATGAACCGGGAATAAATCCGGTTAAGGAGTCTGGTAAGATAAGTGATGAGAGTAAGATTGAACAATGGATTGATAAAAAAATAAAAAGTACTTCCGTAACTATACTGATATTGAGTAAAGGAATGACAAAAAGTATATGGGTTGGCAGAGAAATACAAAAGAGCATAGAGGAAAACAATAAATTTGTGTTAATAGATATTTCGTCTGGACAATATGATAAAGATTTCTTATCGCAATACAAGATTGGTTCAAAGAGTTTGGATGAAATCTATCCAATTCATTCAGTGGAAAATTGCAATGAAAAAGAAGGCTTTGCGGATGTCGGCAAATGGGTGCGTGATGCAGTTGCTGATATATAATTTACAATATTTTAGTTTTTGCATATAGTTTGAACTTATTTAGAAGGTCAAAGTTTGGTGCATGATTGTGGACTGAATACATGGAAAATACTGTTAGCAAGTAAAAAAGCTAATGCTATGAAAATTTGTAAATATTTAACCATAAAAATCAATAAGAAGATTGGGGAGAATACATTTGTTAGATTGCTCTCTGATTTTGTGGTACCCAAATTATGTAGTTGCCTTTTTGTGGCTAGCTACTAACATTTTATTCTAATTATCATGAGGAAAAACTATATAGATAAGGTGAGACTATGAAGAAAAGTCTGTAAATAATAATCTTCTATGATAATGATTGAGCTGGAAGCGCTAAATTGGAGCTTCCAGCTCTTGTTTTATATATACCCGTCTTCCGTCGTAGTACTATGAAAGTTCCGACGTTTTCAAATTAAAAATTTTGATGTACAAAGTTACAATACGGAGCAAAACGCGGCGAAAGTTATTCTCTAATAAAGAATACCAACCGACTGCAGCAAGAACGTTTCGATAGGCAAGACGATGATTTGTACGACGAACTGTACTTTGACGACAGCCCGTATTGACGCAAAAAGTAAATTTAATACCATATTTTTCAAAAATTGTATTGACAACTCAGAGATTTGTAAGATAATAGTGGTGTGGGGTATAACTACTATGAACAATTATGAATTTTTAGAGAAACTCGGCTTTTCGTCAAACGAAGCAAAAGTATACGGAACACTAATTAAACATAAAGTGTTAAACGGTTACGAAATCGCAAAACTTTCGGGCGTTGCGCGTTCGTTGGTGTACGAGGTTATCAATCGCTTGGTGGCAAAGGGCGCGGTTATTCGTATAGACGGAGAGCCGAATTTTTACAAGCCTCTCGAGTATCAAGACCTTATACGTAGCATCAAGGAAGAAAACGAAAAGAATATTGCCTGCGCCGAACGCGAGCTACAACAACTTGCAACGGAAAACGCCGACGTCGATTATGTAATGAATATAGTGGGCGAAGAAAAATACGTTGCTAAGGCAAAGAAACTTATCGACAGCGCGCAAGCGGAAATTTCGCTGTCCATTTGGCGAGAGCCGTTCGAAGTGCTACGTAGTAATATCGAAAACGCAATATCCCGCGGGGTAAAGGTGTATATTTTTACCTTCGAAAGCATTTTGGTCGAGGGCGCAACGGTGTATTCGTACAATATCAACGACGTTTCAACACTGTTTCCATACCGTAGAACAACAATTATAATCGACGGCGGAGAGTGTTTAGTCGGAGAAGAAGGCGATCGCAACGTTTACGCGCATACGCGCAATCATTCGGTTGTTTCCCTTGCCACCGACGAAATTGTTTTGAATGTTTTTTGGAATAAACTTATCGAAAAAGAAAACTTGTTGTCTAAAGGCTGCTCCGGTGCGGATTTCTTGCAAGCCATACACAATTTGGCGGAGCGCTACGGCATTACCGACGAGATGACCAAGAATTTCCTTGTTTACAATTTTCAAAAGGAGAAAACTCAAAATGGCAAAAAACGTTGAACGATTACAGGCGCGCGAAGCCAGGGAACTTATCCGCCGCGAAAAGCAGTTGGGCGCAAGAAGCAACAAGTTTTATTTAATTTACTTGTTTATGATTTTGTCGCTCATCTACATAACGGACGAAATCGCGTCTACTATATCCATTCAGTTTCAGGCGAATATAGTTACAGAATTCTTCGTAAAAAATATGGGTATGGAATACGGCGCGGGATTATCGCTCTTTTCCGCCATAGGTTTTATTTCCTATCCGGTAACACTGCTTATTATTTTCTATCGTCCCCTTGCGGACAAATTCGGGCGTAAGCCGTTTTTGGTTATTAACACGTTATGTATGGGATTAGGGCTGTTCCTTGTGTATTTATCAAAAGATATCTACGTTTACATGATAGGCGGCACGTTGATGAGTTTTATGGTCTCGCACGATATGCAATGCGTGTACATACTGGAATGCTCCGACAAAAAGTCTCGCGCCCGTAATTACGCAATCGTAAAAGCGGTGGCGATACTGGGCACGTTACTTGTTCCGTTGCTTAGGGCTACACTCATGCAAAACGTAAGCGAGCGTTGGCACGTAGTATATTTGGTGCCGGCAATTATCGGTTTTGTAATGTCGTTATTCGCGCTGCTTTTTGCTAGGGAAACAAACGCATTTTTGACTAAAAGAATAGAGTATTTAAAAACGCCTATAGAAGAACGTGAACAACGCAGCAAGGAAGGACGCGAACAAAACGCACAAGGCGGAATTCTGACCGCTGTAAAATTCGCATTCAGACACAGACAATTGCGCTTTTTGATTATTGCTTGTTGCTGCTTTTATTTCGCTTCGTTAGGTACGGCAACGTACAGTACGGTCATGGCAAAGTCGGCGCTGATGACGGAAGAAGAAATAACTCTTGCTTTGTTTCTGTATCCCGTCGGCAACGCGCTGTTTACATTGATTTCCGGTTTTGTGTCGGATAAATTCGGACGTAAAGTAACTATAGTCGCAATGTCTTGTTCGGCGTTGACGTGTTATTTGCTGTTTATCTTTAGCGGTATGTTAAAGTGGACTCCGTATTTGACGGGTTTTGCTATCGGCGGATTTATGGGCAGTTACTGGGGCGCAGGCGATACCATCGGCGGAATTATGTTTTCCGAATCGACTCCTACAAATCTGCGTTCATCGGTTACGGTAATCAATACGTTGCTTAACGGAGTTATGGGCGGACTTGCAACAGTTATTACTATGATACTGCTGCCTATCATTCCCGAAAGCATGTTCGGTTATATGTATTTGGGCTTGACGGTTCCGGGGCTTGTAGGTGCAATTGTAATAATGTGGCTGTTTGTCGGCGAAACTCGCGGACTTGATCTTAAAACTGTAACCGGTACGGAATGGGATAAGCCTAAAAAGGTTAAAGAAGAACAACAGGATGGTGAATAAAATGAATAACAAACGATTTGAAATCGGCGCAGGCGAACAGCCGTTAGATATTATTAAGGAAACGTGCGGTTTTGCGGGCGTTTTTAAGCAAATAGGTGTTATAGGGGATTCTTTGGCATCGGGCGAGTTTGAAAGTCACGATGAAAACGGAAATATAGTTTATACCGATATGTACGAGTACTCGTGGCCCGCCGTTTTAGAGCGCATTACTGGAACAAAATACAACAATTATTCCCGCGGCGGAATGACCGCGCGCGAGTATGTTCAAAGTTGGGCGGACACAAACGGATTTTGGCAATGGAATCAAGCGTATATTATTGCGTTAGGCAACAACGATTCGTTTGTGTTCGGGCATCCTCTGGGAAGTGTCAAGGACGTCAACGCTGATTGTCCGCAGGATAATGGCGATACGTTTTTCGGTAATATGGGCAAAATCGTTTCCAAACTTAAAACAATAGAGCCTAACGCGCGTATTTTTGTTGTAACTCCTCAACTGCGCGGTGAAGCGTGTGATAACGATATCCGTTATATCGCAAGCGAACTCGCCAAATTTTGCGATATGTTTGAGTTTACTTACTTGCTGGATATGACTGCGCATGCGCCCGTATACGATGCAGAAATGCGTAAATCGTTCGGGTTGGGCTTTCATCCGAACCCGATGGGCTACTATGCATACGCGTTGATTGTGGGAAATTATATCGATTACATTATCAGAAGTAACCCGCAGGAATTTGCTACGATACCGTTTGCAGGTACGTTGCTCAAAAACAAAGATTACAAATAGAATAAAGATTTCAATTAGTTCTTTTCAATATTTTATCAATTAACTCTGACACAGATTTGACACAGCCTTCTGCATATTGCTTTACAGTAGCTGGAGAATGATGGAATGTATAACCATGCTTTGTTGCCCTTAACATATCAATGTCATTTTCAGCATCACCAATGGCGTAGATTTGTTCATGCATGAATCCAAGTTTCTGACAAAGGATGTTTATGGCGTTCCCTTTTGAACAGTCTCTACACGCCATGTCAACATCCTGGATATTTACAAAAGCTCTCACCTCCTGGTGATCTGATTTTTCCAGCCAGTCTGCAAAAGCTTTTGCAGATTTATTGTCTTTGAAATGGAATGACATTCCATAAAGTTTTTCCGTTTTTAATAAATCAATACTGCTAATAGGTGTTGTTGGCAGGTTGTACTGCTTTTTTTGATTGCATGAAAATACGTTGTCTTTCGTATGAACTGTTAATGGTATATCCGATTCATATTCGTTTATTATTTTTTTGATTGCTGTAAATGATACAGGTTCTTCATGCAGTATTTGTTGATGACTATCTGCGATAATACTCCCTGTACCGGCAATCATGTAATCAGGCAAAAGATATCCTTCCAACGGAGCAACTATCCATGGCAATGCTCTGCCGGAGTTAATTACAATCAGATTTCCTCTTTGCTGGAATTCCTTTATTGCATCTAAATCAGATTCCTTAAAATATGTTTTTCCATTATCAGAGAACAATATTGTTCCATCCATGTCTGTAAATAAAATATTTTTCTGTTTCATATTTTTTTCCCTTGCTAAATTGATTGTCTTGTTGCATTATCCTGGAAGCTAAAGTAATCAGGGCGATGGCGTGACTGGGTATATTCAAACATAACACCATCACTATTGTAAGTATGAGATGTGACAACAGCCATACAGTTATAGTCTCCAAGATCCAAATATTTTTCATCAATTTCAGTCATCTTTTCTACGGTCATGATACGTTTACTTGTGACAATGGAAACTCCAAGAGTATTTTCCAGATAATCGTAAATCGACTTTTCTGCAATCTCTTTAGTTAGATCTTTAGCAACGCTTTTCAAAAAATAATTATGGTTTTATAAATTTTTTCCGATCCTCTCAAGTTCGTTCATGGAATCCTTGTTTTTTTCAAGTTCATCTCTGGCTGTTGCGTAATATGATTTTTTGAAAAGCATATCCCATGAAAGATATTTTGCCATACAGTCAAACTGCTTATCAATCAGCTCATACTGGATACTGTCTACGGGAGAACCGCCTACAACAATCGTGCCAACTTTTTTATTTTTTAACTGCAATCCACGGCAGTAGCACTTATCAATGATAAGTTTCAATTGTGCTGACATTCCCCACCAATAAACTGGTGTAGCAAAAAGAATCATATCTGCGGCAGCAATTTTATCAATTTATAAATGCATTGATTGCTGTCAGCGTGTTTCCTTTTCTGGCACTTCCATTAATGATTACAATTTTCATGCATGTATCCTCCAACTTCCTATTTGTATGTCTCTATTATACCATAATGATAGTGGTATGTGAAAAATTATATATTCATTTAAAGTGAATTTTTATGCAATTTTACCACTTTACTGCATTAAAATTTAATACTTTTTTTATAAAATGTGCAAAATATAACAAAAAGTACTGGACAAAATGTCCTATACGAGGTAAAATGCATATATGTAATCAAACAGCACATTTGAAGGTTGTGCAGATAGTATTGGTTATATTTTGCGAATTGGGGGGATTTTTCATGAGAATATATCATGCTAAGGATTATGCAGATATGAGCAGAAAGGCTGCAAATATCGTATCGGCACAGGTGATTATGAAGCCTAATTGTGTATTGGGACTGGCTACAGGCTCTACACCTATCGGCTTGTATAAGCAGCTCGTTGAGTGGTTCAAGAAGGGGGATTTGGACTTCTCAGAGGTTATGACGGTGAACCTTGATGAGTACAAGGGATTAAGCCGTGAGAATGACCAGAGCTACTATTATTTTATGCATCAGAATTTGTTTGATCATGTGAATATTCCGGTTGAGAATACTCACCTGCCAAACGGCATGGAGCCGGATTCTCAGAAGGAGTGCAAGCGCTATACAGAGCTGATTCAGTCTCTTGGCGGTGTTGATTTACAGCTTCTTGGTATCGGACACAATGGCCATATCGGTTTTAATGAGCCGGGCGAGTCTTTTGACAAGCAGGTACACTGTGTGAATCTGACAGAGTCTACTATTGAGGCCAATAAGCGCTTCTTTGCATCGGCTGATGATGTTCCGAAGCAGGCTTATACAATGGGTATCAAGACCATCATGCAGGCTAAGAAGATTCTTATTGTTGCAAGTGGTGAGGATAAGGCAGAGATTGTGCACAAGGCTTTCTTTGGACCGATTACACCACAGGTGCCGGCTTCTGTATTACAGCTGCACAATGATGTTACGCTTGTAGCGGATGAGGCTGCACTGAGTTGTTTGTAGATATTTTTTAGTTGAGAAGGTGCATGTATATGATAATAAAAAATGCAAGGGTATTTACAGAGGATGGCAGCTTTATGCAAGGTGATGTTGTCGTTAAGGATGGCCGTTTTGACAGTGTTTTGGAGAGAACAGCTGACACGGACGCGGCTAATGACAGCGCACCGCAGGAGATTATAGATGCATCAGGTCTTATCATGATACCGGGTCTTGTGGATATTCATTTTCATGGATGCAAGGGAGCTGATATGTGTGATGGCACCAAAGAGGCACTTGATGTGATTACAGCATACGAGGCTTCTATCGGAGTGACGAGCGTGTGTCCGGCTACTATGACCATTCAAAGGGATGAGCTTTTGAGTGTCATGAAAAATGCCGGTGATTATACTTATCATGGTGGTGCACATCTTGTAGGTATCAATATGGAGGGACCTTTTATCAGTCCTTCTAAAAAGGGCGCACAGGCGGCAGAGAATATCATGCGATGTGATTATGATTATTTTTGTGAGCTTCAGGATGCGGCCAATGGCTTGATAAAGCTTGTAGATATTGCTCCAGAGGAGCCGGGCGCGATTGATTTTATAGACAGGGTAAGAGGAAGTGTTGTGGTTTCAATAGCACACACAGCGGCTGATTATGACACAGCGGTAGAGGCTATTGAGCATGGTGCAAGCCATGCCACACATTTGTATAATGCGATGCCACCGCTTCATCACAGGAATCCCGGAGTTATCGGGGCTGTGAGAGATTCAGAAAAGTGTCATGCGGAGCTCATTTGTGACGGAGTGCATATTCATCCGTCGGTTATCAGGGCGACATTTGCCATGTTTGGTGCGAAGCGCATGATTTTAATAAGTGACAGCATGAGAGCCACAGGGCTTGAGGATGGAGAGTATACACTCGGTGGACAGGCAGTGACGGTCAGAGGTCCGCTTGCCACACTTCATGATGGGACAATTGCCGGCTCGGCAACCAATCTGATGGATTGTATGCGTTTCACAGTAAGGCAGGCAGGTATTCCGCTTGAGGAGGCAATTATGTGTGCTACAGCCAATCCGGCTAAGGAGATTGGCATCTATGATGAAGCAGGCAGCATTTCTGCAGGAAAGAGAGCAGATTTTGTGCTTCTCAATGATGATTTGGATATTGTGAGTGTGTATATCGACGGAAAGGAGATATCATGTTAGGTTTTTTTAAGAATAAGTCAAAGGGAAAGGTGATCTGTTCTCCGTGCAACGGCAGAGTGGTTCCTATTACAGAGGTTCCGGATCCTACTTTTTCTGAGAAGATATTGGGAGACGGTGTGGCCGTGATTCCTTCTGAGGGCAGATTTTACGCTCCGGCGGATGGAGAGGTGACAGCTGTATTTGATACGCTTCATGCTTTTACCATGACGACAACTCAGGGAGTCGAGCTGCTTTTGCACATTGGTCTGGATACAGTGACACTAAAGGGTGATCCTTTTAAATCACATATTTCTGTTGGTGATCAGGTGAAGAAGGGTGACCTTTTGATGGAGGCTGACCTGGAGCAGATTAAGGCAGCAGATCTTAATGTCATTACTCCGGTTTTAATTGGCAATACTGCTGATTATAGTGAGATAAAGATGCTCAAAGAGGGGAATGTATCCGCCGGTGATGAGATTTTAAGTCTCGCGTAGATTTGAATATAATTATATAATAATAACGAACTTTATTGGAGTATCTCCAGTTTAGTATACATAATGTAAAGGAGGGGAAATTTATGAAATTTCTTCAAAAACTGGGTAAAGCTTTAATGCTTCCCGTAGCGGTGCTTCCTATCTGTGGTATCCTCATGGGTATTGGATATTATTTATGTCCTGCAACCATGCAAGGTGGTGATATCGAAGGTGCGCGAAATTTAATAGGTCTGTTTTTAGTTAAAGCCGGGGGCGCTTTGATTGACAACATGGCCATCCTTTTTGTAATCGGCGTTGGTGTCGGTATGTCGGATAAGAACGACGGTACTGGCGGTATTGCAGCTTTAGCTTCATGGCTGATGATGACAACACTCCTGTCTACAGGCTTTGTTACCACAATCATGCCATCTATCGCTGACAGCGCTACAAAGACACTTGCATTCGACAAGATTCAAAACCCATTTATTGGTATCTTGGCCGGTATTATTGGTTCTTTGTGTTACAACAGATTTAAGGATACAAAGCTTCCTGACTGGCTGTCATTCTTCAGTGGCAAGCGTTGCGTAGCAATTATCGCAGGTGTTGTTTCAATCCTTGTATCTGTAGTATTACTGTTTGTATGGCCATTACTTTTCGGTGCTCTTGTATCTATCGGTAAAGCAATCGTTGGTTTTGATGTAGTCGGTGCAGGTATCTATGCATTCCTGAACCGTCTGTTAATTCCTACAGGATTACACCACGCATTAAACAATGTATTCTGGTTCGATACTATCGGACTTGGAGACCTCAAACATTTCTGGGCAGGCGAGACATCAAAGGATGTTTCATGGAGCCTCGGAATGTACATGTCAGGTTTCTTCCCATGTATGATGTTTGGTATTCCTGGTGCAGCACTTGCTATGGTTAAGTGCGCAAAGCCTGCTAAGAAAAAGGCTGCCATCGGTATCCTTGCTTCTGCAGCTATCTGTGCATTCATCTGTGGTGTTACAGAGCCTTTCGAGTTTGCATTTATGTTCCTTGCTCCTGCTCTCTATGTGATTTATGCTTTACTTTATGGTATTTTCACAATGATTACAGTAGCTCTTGGATTTAGAGCAGGCTTCTCATTCTCAGCTGGTGCGATGGATTTATTATTCTCATCTTCACTTCCGGCTGCAGCAAGGACATGGCTCATCATTCCTCTTGGAATCGCAGCTTTTATCGTATTCTACATTGTATTCTATTTCGCTATCAAGAAATGGGATCTTAAGACCCCTGGTAGAGAGGACGATGATGTCGAGGCAGAGAAGAAGGCAGTGCTTACTAACAATGACTACACAGCAGTAGCAAAGACTATTCTTGAGGGCTGCGGTGGCAAAGACAATATTGCAAGTATTGACAACTGTATCACAAGACTCAGACTTGAGGTTAAGGATATCACTCAGGTTGATGACAAGAAGATTAAATCTGCAGGTGTTGCAGGCGTTATGAAGCCTGGCAAGAATTCTGTCCAGGTTATTATCGGAACAAAGGTTCAGTTTGTTGCGGATGAGTTTTCTAAGCTTTGCGAGTAGATTTGTTCTGCAATATAGCAGTGTTGATTCACATTAGTTGATTCACATAATTTCATAATACATGACTAAAAGCCACACCGGGTGTTATGCCTGGGGTGGCTTTTTTGAGTTCGGGCCGTAAACTCTGCCCGGTCGTGGTGCACACGGAAATGTATAGCTTTACAGCAAGGGTTGAAAAACAAACAAATGTTTGTTATAATAAATGAAGCGAGGAAATAAAAGTATATTAGGTTTAGTAATTTAAGTATTCATTTAATTTATTGTAATTAGGGAAAATCCAATATCAATCGATTGATAGAAAGAGTGATTTTATATGAACATATGGCTAAAGTTAAGGAAAACAGCAGCAATTGCATTATGTGAGTTACTTGCAATTGCTACAATTTTTACAGGCTGTGCCTCCGCTGATTTATCCGGCACGGAAGGTGCCGGGCATGCCGCAGGAGCTGTAGTGGCAGGTGAGGATTCTTCCGGTGCTTTAGGCAGCAAGGATAAAGCGGATGGGCCACAGGAGGATCTTGTAAACAACAATTCCTACGTTTCCCTCGATGCGATTCCGGCATATGATGGCAAGGCATACGTGGCTGTCAACAATAATGAGCCTTTTTTTACGGACAGCGATATGACTACCACTGCTTTTGAAAATTACAGTGATTTGGATTCACTTGGCAGATGCGGTGTGGCTTATGCCAATATCTGCAAGGATATCATGCCGACTGAGGAGCGTGGCAAGATAGGCATGATAAAGCCATCAGGCTGGCATACGGTGAAGTATGATGTGATAAAGGACAGGTATTTATATAATCGCTGTCATCTTATTGGCTATCAGCTTGCCGGGGAGAATGCCAATCCGAAGAATCTTATTACCGGTACGAGATACCTGAATGTGGAGGGCATGCTGCCGTTTGAGAATCTGGTAGCGGATTATGTAAACAATACAGGAAATCATGTGCTTTACAGAGTGACTCCGATGTTCTCGGGCAGCAATCTAGTTGCAAATGGCGTTCTCATAGAGGCAAAGTCGGTTGAGGATAACGGTGGCGGCATACTTTTTAATGTCTATTGCTATAATGTGCAGCCCGGAGTCGGAATAAACTATGAGAATGGTGACAGCTGGCTGGATGGCACCACAGGAAGTGCATCATCAGGCTCAGACACCTCAGCAACAGAAAATAGCGATGCAGATTCCTCAAACAGCGAGACGATGGTTCATATCACAGCAACCGGCAAGAAATATCATCGTGCGGGCTGTCGGACCTTGAAAAAGAGTGACACAGAGGTAACGCTTGATGAAGCAAAATCCATGGGCTTGTCTCCGTGTGGCATCTGCAATCCGCCGCAGTAGATGTGCATTAGCATTTGTAACCTTTCACAGCAGATGCTCGTTATCTTTGCAGTCCGTATAATTGCCATAAACCCTTGACGATTGCAAAACCGAAAAGTATAATAGAATAGCTAATGAATTCAATATTTTAATATAGATGGAGGAAACCAAATGGCACTGAGCAAAAAGCCGGTCAACGGCATGAAGGATATACTACCTGCAGAGATGGAAATCCGTGATTATGTGACAAGCGTGATCAAGGATACATACAGAAGCTTCGGATTTACACCGATAGAGACACCATGCATGGAGAATATAGCAAATCTCACAAGCAAGCAGGGCGGAGAAAATGAGAAGCTGATCTTCAAGGTAATGAAGAGAGGCGAGAAGCTGAATCTGGAGACAGCAAAGGAAGAGTCGGATGTAGTAGACTTTGGAATGCGCTATGACCTTACAGTGCCACTTTCAAGATATTATTCAAACAATGCCAACAACCTGCCATCGCCGTTTAAGGCACTTCAGATGGGCAGTGTGTGGAGAGCAGACAGACCTCAGAGAGGCCGCTACAGACAGTTTACACAGTGTGATATAGATATACTCGGAGAGCCAAGCAATCTGGCAGAGATAGAGCTGATTACAGCAACCACTACCACAATCGGCAGACTCGGCTTCGAGAACTTTGAGATAAGAATCAACGAGAGAAGAATCCTAAAGGCAATGGCTGCTTACAGTGGTTTTGCTGAGGAGGACTACGACAGCGTATTTATCACACTCGATAAGATGGACAAGATAGGAGTGGAAGGCGTTGCAAGTGAGCTTGCACAGGATGGCTACCCACAGGAAAATATTGACAAATATCTTGATCTGTTCAAGCTTTTGGAGCAGACAAGGGATGTCACTGAGGGTGTAAATATACTTTCAGAAAAGCTCGGTGAATATTTAGACGAAGAAGTGGTTACAAATATGACAGAGATAGCTACGGCTGTTAATGCCACAAAGGGAGCAAAGTTTGAGCTCGTATTTGACCCTACACTTGTTCGTGGAATGAGCTACTACACAGGAACTATTTTTGAGATATCAATGCCTGAGCTTGGCGCAGCCTGTGGCGGTGGCGGACGATATGACAAGATGATTGGAAAATTCACCGGAAATGATGTACCGGCCTGTGGTTTTTCAATCGGTTTTGAGAGAATTATCCTGCTTCTCATGGAGAGCGGCTTCAAGATTCCTGAGAGTCCAAAGAAGGTGGCTTATCTGGTTGAGAAGAAATATCCGGCAGACAAGCTTGTTGATGTCATGAACCAGGCAAAAGACGCAAGAGCAAACGGACAGCAGGTGCTTGTTGTGCGCATGAACAAGAACAAGAAATTCCAGAAGGAGCAGCTTATGAAAGAGGGCTACGAGGAGTTTGTTGAGTTCTTTAACAGATAGGAATCTGATAAGCAGCAGATTAGCTGTGCAGCAGCGGTACCAAACAGATATTAGAATAAATATATAGTAGAAATATAAGGAGCATAAAATGGCAGAATCAATGCAGGGCTTACATAGAAGCCATAGATGTACAGAGGTATCAAATGCCAATATCGGTGAGAAGGTCACCGTGATGGGCTGGGTACAGAAGAGAAGAAATTTAGGAAGTCTCATTTTCGTAGATTTAAGAGACAGAAGCGGAATACTTCAGATAGTATTCGGTGAGGAAAATGTAGGTGCAGAGGGCTTTGAAAAGGCAGGCACCTTAAGAAGTGAGTTCGTCATCGCAGTTGAGGGAACTGTCCAGAAGAGAACAGCTGCTGTCAATGAGAACTTAAAGACAGGTGATATCGAGGTTATCGCTACATCAATCAGAGTGCTTTCAGAGGCACAGACACCTCCATTCCATATTGAGGAGAATTCAAAGACCAGCGAAGACATCAGACTTAAATACCGTTATCTGGATCTTCGCCGCCCTGATATCCAGAGAAATCTCATGCTCAGAAGCAATGTGCTTCGCGTGATGCGTGACTTTATGGCAAACGAGGGATTTTTGGAGATAGAGACACCAATCCTTTGCAAGTCTACACCGGAGGGCGCCAGAGACTATCTCGTGCCAAGCCGTATACACCACGGACATTTTTACGCGCTTCCTCAGTCACCACAGCTCTTTAAGCAGCTTCTTATGGCTTCAGGTTATGACAGATATTTCCAGATTGCACGATGCTTCCGTGACGAGGATCTGCGTGCAGACAGACAGCCTGAGTTTACACAGGCAGATATGGAGCTTTCATTCGTAGATATCGATGATGTAATCGAGGTAAATGAGAGACTGTTAAAGCACCTTTTTAAAGAGGTCATAAATGTGGATGTTGAGATTCCGTTTAAGCGTATGCCTTGGCAGGAGGCTATGGACAGATTTGGTTCTGACAAGCCTGATACACGTTTTGGTATGGAGCTTTGCGATGTTTCAGATGTGGTAAAGGACTGTGGCTTTGGAGTATTCACAGGAGCTCTTGAAAACGGTGGCTCTGTCCGCGGTATCAATGTAGAGGGACAGGCAAAGATGCCTCGTAAGAAGATTGACAAGCTTGTAGAGCACGCAAAGGGCTGTGGAGCAAAGGGACTTGCTTATCTGTGCATCAATGAGGATGGCACATACAAGTCATCATTTGCCAAGTTTATGACAGAAGCTGAGCTTGATGCACTTGTTGCAAAGATGAACGGAAAGCCGGGAGATTTACTCCTTTTCGCAGCAGACAAGAATAAAATCGTATGGAATGTACTTGGAGCACTTCGTCTCATGCTCGGAGCTGAGCTTGGCCTGATTGATGAGAACAAGTACAATTTCCTCTGGGTAACAGAGTTCCCACTCCTTGAGTGGTCTGATGAGGAAAACAGATTTATGGCAATGCATCATCCATTCACTATGCCTATGGAGGAGGACTGGGACAAGATAGACTCAGATCCGGGCGCAGTTCGTGCAAAGGCATATGATATCGTACTCAATGGTACAGAGCTCGGTGGAGGCTCAGTGCGTATCCATCAGGATGACATCCAGGAGAAGATGTTTGAGGTGCTTGGCTTCACAAAGGAGCGTGCACATGAGCAGTTTGGATTCCTGCTTGATGCATTCTCATATGGTGTACCGCCACACGCAGGACTTGCCTTCGGTGTTGACCGTATCTGCATGCATATGCTGCATACAGACAATATCAAGGAGGTTATTGCATTCCCTAAGGTAAAGGATGCTTCGGACCTCATGTCAGAGGCACCCGGAACTGTAGATCCAAAGCAGCTTGAGGAGCTTGGAATAGCTGTAGCTGCAGAGGAAGATGAGGAATAACACTATAATATGAATTTGAAAAAAAATATTTTCAATGCGATTACCATAATACTGCTCGCCGCACTTATTGCGGGGGCAGTATTGCTTAATAACAGGATAAAAAAGCTCGAGACACAGATGTCATACACCTCAGACAACACATCGGTGATACTTTCCGATGTGCAGACCATGCAGGATGATATCAAGTCCACCCTTGAGGAGGAGGCCAGCCTCATAACAGACTGGGATATTTCATTAAAAAGTGCAGACTTTACCGATATGACATACACAGTCTCTGTCTCGGTGGTGCCAAAGGAGTACACAGAGGATACAAAAACCAGTGTATTTTTCGGTACAAACGAGATACCGCTCGAGTTAGACGGCATCAAGTATACGGGTGAGACCACACTTCCACTGTCTGAGGACTATGCAGGCAATGTGACATTTCTGTTTGTTGATGGAAATAAGAGAAGCACAGAGGTGCTCGATAAGTTTGAAGGTGTGACATCAGTGTTCAAAAATGTAGCATCCGGCATACTTGCCAATAAACCAACCTTTGATAATGGCAGCATAAAGCTTGGCACAGATGTAGATGTAGCAGTCATGGGAAATGATTACTTTGACTTTAACAGTGTGCAGCTTGTAGTTGCAAGCTCAGGAACAGAGCTAAAGACCTACGATATCAGACAGCTGTTGGCAGAAAACGGCACAGATAGTGCAGACTCTGTAGACACAGACTCCATCACATCCGCCTTAAGCCGGAAGGATGATGCCAAAAAAGATGGCTCAAAGAATAACACGGAAAATGATACCTCTGATGCCTCAAAAGAGGACGACGGTAAGCTCCATAGCCTCGAAGGCACAGTCAAAATCGAAGACTTAATCCCTGTCACAGCCGCAAGCAATATCAAAATATATGTCAAAGCAGTATCGGCACAGGGCTACACCTTCACATATGACCTGTTCGAGGGTACCGTAAATCAGGACATCACAGACTTTGAAACCACAGCCGACATATCCGGCGGAGACTACACAGTAACCGACCCGTTCGGCAGCAAATATGAACCATAAGAATATGATATAAAATAAAGCTCATTTCGCATAAGTGAAATGAGCTTTAAATTTAAAAAGTAAAAAGTGCCGGACAAAATTTCACGCCAGTGAAATAAGTCCGGCACTGCCAGAATGCAAGGTAGCAAAGCGCCTCGCTCGTAAACCTGAATTAGCCGGAGAGCATACAGTGTGTTCCGAAGAAAAATGTGAACTGCCGCGGAGTTCCATAAATTAAAGAAGAAAGAAAACATAAATAAAATCGTAACCTGTCCGGATAAAGAACCGCGGCTGACTTCACATTTTTCTGAGGAATATACTGTGTGCTATGCCGGCAGCTTCACAACCTAAAAAGCGAGGTGCCCACCACCAATCATTTGATGAGCTGCGCCTCACCCTTCTTTTTTGCTGAGCGGCAGCGTAAATATAAACTCAGTTCCCACACCCTCGGTGCTTATTACATTTATATTCTCGCCATGCGCCTGCACGATTTCTTTAACTATAGACAGGCCAAGTCCCGTACCGCGCTTATCCTTTCCGCGGGATAAATCACTTTTGTAGAAGCGCTCCCAGATCTTTGAAAGGCTGTCCTTTGGTATACCGATACCGTGATCCTTTACTGATATAAACACCTTTTCATTTCTGATACTCGTCTCAATCTTGATACTCGAATCATTATTTGAAAACTTCACAGCGTTGTCTATCAGGTTGTAAAGAATCTGCTGGATTTTGACCATATCACCGCGCACGAAAAGCTCTTTTCCGGTGAGCAGCAGGTCAAAGCTTAAGCCCTTTTCACTGCATTTACCCTCGAAGGTAAGGATTGTCGTGCGGATCATTGTATTGATGTCAAAATCAGCAATATCCAGATGTATGCCGTGATGACCGAACTGGTTCAGATCTATAAGACTCTTGGTGAGCTTATTAAGCCTCTCGGTCTCAAAAAGGATGATATTTAAATACTTATCCTGCATCTCAACAGGAATGGTTCCGTCCAGCATGGCCTCCACGTAGCCCTTTATCGAGGTAAGAGGGGAGCGGAAGTCGTGTGACACGTTGGAAACAAACTTGCGCTGATCCTCCTCAAGTGTATCAAGCTCAGTTGCCATGTAGTTTAGTGTGTTTGCCAGATAGCCGATTTCGTCATTGGAATGTACATCAATCTGGGCAGTGAAATCGCCCTTTGCATACTTCTTTGCGGTCTTTGTGATTTTGGAGATAGGACGGTAAATGGAGCGGCTCATCGTGACAAGCATAATAAATGCCACTGCAAAAATGAGAGCTACAGTGTAAAAGGAGATATTCATAAAACCGTTTACACCTGCCGTGATATGGCTCATTGTCTTGTGAATGACTATGTAGCCGATATTCTGGTACGAAACATTTACCGGGGAAAATACGGACAGCATCCTATGTTTGAAGGAGCCGTAAAAATCTCCAATCATATAGTTGTCGCTGCCAAAATCGGTGACATCAAATCCATTTATCACTACAGACTTAGAACTGTCATTTTGGATATCAATGCCTATTGACGGATCATCTGAGTCCATGAGCAGCTCACCGTCAGGGCTGACCACCCATACCTTGGCATCCATATAGTCGGCTACGATTTTCATGTGATTCTGGAAATCGCTTAGCGACATGGATGAACCAAAGTATTCACTGGCATAGTCATCTGCTATGATTGATGCCTCCCTGTAGAGATTGGATGCCTCCTGCTTTTCAATATAGTCTGTGGTGAGATGCTGTGTAAAGGTGCATATAATGAAAAAAGCGATGACACCGTAAATCAGGTAGCTGATTAACAGCTTAGAGTAGATGGTATGCTTCATTATTATTTTACCTCAAACTTGTATCCGATACCCCAGACAGTTGCGATACGCCAGGTTGGCTTGTCCTTGATTTTCTCGCGGAGACGCTTTACATGCACATCGACAGTGCGTGTGTCGCCGACATATTCATAGCCCCATATGTTGTCCAGAAGCTGCTCCCTTGTAAACACCTGATTTGGAGATGAGGCAAGAAAATATAAAAGCTCAAGCTCCTTTGGCGGCATATCAATCTGCTGTCCGTCATAAGTGACAGAGTAGTTCGACAGATTTACAATAAGCCCTGGGTACTCCACACACTTGATATCTACGGAAGCATAGGCCTCCGGCTTTGCAGGCTGGAAGCGTCTGAGCACGGCCTTGACTCTTGCCACAAGCTCCTTTGAGTCAAAGGGCTTGAGTATATAGTCGTCGGCGCCAAGCTCCAGGCCTAAAACCTTGTCAAATACCTCGCCCTTTGCGGAGAGCATGATAATCGGCACATCGGACTTTGCACGTATCTCACGGCATACCTGATAGCCGTCTATGCCCGGAAGCATGAGGTCCAAAAGAAGCATGTTTGGCTTGTAGTGCTCGAACGCGATAAGAGCCTGCTCACCGTCATTTACGATTTTGGTGTCATAGCATTCCTTGGTCAGATATAGAGATATAAGCTCTGCTATATTGTTGTCGTCGTCTACTATCAGTATTTTCTGTTTAACAGCCATTTCTAATCTCCTTCTTAAAATTTATTTATATTCCGTAAAAGTACATTGTCGTTATTTAAAGGTTGCGATGGTTACTCCGGCATCGCCCTCACCAAACTCACCGAGATGGTATTCCGCAATAGTTTTTGTCCTCTTAAGGAGTCCATGCACAGCCTTTCGCAGTGCACCGGTGCCTTTTCCGTGGACAATGCGCACAGATGTAAGATGAGCGATATATGCGTCGTCCAAGTATTTATCTAAGAGAGCAAGTGCCTCATCCGTAGTCTTTCCTATCAGGTTGATTTCTGATGAAACTGACAGCGATTTGCTCATCTTTATCTTGCTTCCGCTGCCGCCGTACTTCTTGGCAGGAGATACATCGTCGTTTAAGAGCACGAGGTCATTAATGTTAACCAGCGAGCGCAGTATACCCATCTGCACATACAAATCGCCCTTGGCGTTTGGCAGAGTGTGGACAGTTCCCTTCAGATTGAGGGAGAGCACAAGCACAGAATCACCGATGCGCAGCTTCTTAGGCGCCTTGTGATTTGCCTTGGCAGTGTTTTTCTTGATGTCTGACAGCTTCTTTTCCTTGTCATTCATCTTGTCACGAAGGGCAGAGCGCTCCTTTTCCATCTGGCTCATAGGAGCCTGCCCCTGTCCGTATTTGTTGAAATTGCGGATGGTTTTGTCGGCGAGCTCCTTTGCATCCTGTAGTATCTTGTAGGCTTCCTCATTTGCCTCACGTAAAATCTTGTCTTTGCTCTTGTCTATGCGCGCATTTTTCTCTTCGAGCTGTTTCTTGAGCTTTTCAATCTCGGCCTTGTAGCTGTTGATTTCAAGCTGTTCCTTTTCGATGGTTTGTCGCTGTGACTCGAGGCTTGCAATCAGATCCTCAAAATCAAGGTCGTTATCATTAATCCTGCTTTTTGCATCCTCGATGATGCTTTCGTCCAGACCAAGCTTTGATGAGATTGCAAATGCGTTACTCTTTCCCGGAATACCGATTAACAGGCGGTAGGTAGGGCTTAAAGTCTCCACATTGAACTCACAGCAGGCATTTTCCACACCGTCTGTGGAAAGTGCATACACCTTCAGCTCACTGTAGTGTGTGGTGGCCATGGTGATGGCACCATACTGGTGCAGTCTGTTTAAAATTGAGATGGCAAGTGCCGCACCCTCTGTCGGGTCGGTTCCCGAGCAGAGCTCATCGAACAGGCAAAGGCTTCTGTCGTCAGCTTTTTCAAGAATTTTTACGATATTGGTCATGTGAGACGAGAAGGTACTGAGACTTTGCTCAATACTCTGCTCATCGCCTATATCCGCAAAGACGTCCTCAAAGATGGCGAGCTTTGACCTGTCAGCCGCAGGAATGTGAAGACCTGCCTGACCCATGAGAGTCAAAAGTCCGACAGTCTTTAGTGAAACCGTTTTACCGCCGGTGTTTGGTCCGGTGATGATGAGCTGCTTATAGTCCTCGCCGAGCCGTACATCTATAGGGACCACCTTTTTAGCGTCCAAAAGAGGATGACGGCCCTTTCTGATATTGATATGCCCCTCGGTGTTGAACTCCGGTGCCACACCGTTATATGATTTAGCCAGATTTGCCTTTGCAAAAATGAAGTCAAGCTCTGAAAGAATCTCATAGTCCTGCTCCAAAGCAGCTGCATTCATGGCAACCTTGTCGCTGAGCGCTGCAAGGATTTTTTCAATCTCCTCCTGCTCCTTTATGAAAAGCTCCTTGAGCTCGTTATTCAAATTGACGACAGCCATCGGCTCGATAAAAAGGGTAGAGCCGGTAGATGACTGGTCGTGCATCATGCCGGGTACATTGCCCTTAGCCTCAGCCTTTACAGGCAGACAATATCTGCCGTCGCGCATGGTCACAACCGCATCCTGCAGATATGTCCTCGTTGTGCTGTTGTTCATGAGCTTGGTGAGCTGCGCATGGATTCTGTCATTCATGCCGCGTATGCTCTTTCTTATCTTAAAAAGCTCAGGACTCGCATCATCGGCAATCTCTTCCTCAGATAAAATGCACCTCTTAATCTCATCGCAGAGTGCAGAAACCGGTTCAATCCCTGCAAACAGACCGGAGAGTGAATCCTGCTTCTCATTATCCATGGCGCTTCTGCCATAAGCCTTCACGCGCTTTGCAACCTCCAAAAGACTGCAGATGCGAAGAAGCTCGGTCGTATTCAGTGCACCACCGATATCAAGCCTCTTTAGGGAAGCATGTACATTGTGTATGCCAACGAAGGACACTCCGCTGTCCTTGTACAGGCGGCTTAGTGCATCGGCAGTGGTGGTCTGCAGATGTCTGATTTCGTATAAATCGGTGATAGGCTCAAGCGAAAGACACCTTTTCTTTGTCTCATCACATGCTGCGTAGCTGCTTAGCATGGTGAGGATTTTGTTATATTCCAATGTTTTGTAAACTTTTTTATTCATTTCTATATCCTTATATTTCGGTAGTTGAATATTAAATTCATATTTACTGTATAGCTTATCATATTATAGCTGAAAATCTTCAAAAAAACCATAATAAATATGTATTAAATGATAATTACAAGATGATAACATAAAGTTTAATACATAACGAACCAGTTTGTTAAACGAGCCAAAAAGTAAGGGCTTGCAGCAGTCCGGCGGGTACATGCCACAAGCCCGTACTCAAAAAATATGGTTGCAACGCAATATAATTCAGAATATAATGTAAGATAGTAACTAAAGACATCTAATCAGGGTGACAATATGGAGCAATTTATCAGAGAAAAGATAAAGGATAAACCGCTGAATAAAAAAAGACTTGCAAAAAAAGCAGGCACAGCAGCACTCTGCGGAGTGGCATTTGCAGTGGCTGCAAGCATTGTTTTTGCTATATTTCTGCCGGTTATCAACAGACAATCAAAAAAAGCTTCAGATGAGAAAAATAATAATGATGTGCAGATAGCCACACAGCAGCCTGGCATAGATGACAGCAGTGATGCATATAGTGAAAATGGTACACAAAGCACAGAGTCCGGCACTTCTTCGGAGCCGTCTTTGCAGACCTATCAGCCTACACTCGCAGATTATCAGGCAGTGCAGAACCAGCTCTACAGCGTGGGCGCTTCGGCCTCGAAATTTGTAGTAGGAGTCACGGGTGTGACAGATGCCACTGATATTTTCAACAATTCCTATGAGACCGAGGGTCAGGGAGTGGGAGTGATACTGAGGGACAATGGAAAGCAGCTAATCATTCTGACAGAGAAAAATGTAGTGGATAAGGCGGATAAGCTTAGTGTAACCTTTGTAAACGACATGATGGCTGATGCTGCGCTGGTCAAGTATGACAACAATACAGGTATAGCAATCATTTCCGTGGATAAGTCACTTCTGGACGACGCCACAACAGGGGCTATAGCGGTTGCGGAGCTTGGTAATTCAAATATTGTTTCAAGAGGAGCATCTGTCATTGCGCTTGAGGCAAACTATGCCATTCTCACAGGTCTTGTAACGTCAACAACCAACGAGCTGTCGGCGCAGGACAACAATTACTCGGTGCTCACCACAGATATCGCAAGCAACAAGTTGCAGAGCGGTATACTGATTAATACAGATGGTCAGGTCATAGGGCTTTCGCTGCAGGATTTCAATCCGGCGGAGGAAAACAATACGCTCACGGCTGTCAGCATAAGCGACCTGTCACCTGTCATTGAAAAGCTCGAGAGCGGCGCAGATGTGCCGTACATAGGCATCACCTGTACTACAGTTACAGAAAAAATAGCAAACAGATATAACATCCCAAAGGGTGTTTATATAAAGCAGGTTACCATGGATTCACCGGCATTTGTCTCGGGGCTTCAAAGCGGAGATGTGATAGTTGCGGTAAACAATACAGATGTGTCGAATGTGTCCGCGTACAACACACAGCTTATGAAGCAAAAGCCTGAGGATACCTGCAATCTGAAAGTAAAGAGAAAAGGAAGCAACGGCTACACGGAGATTACCTGTCAGGTGAAAATCGGAGTGATGAATTAGCCGAAATAGGAGGATATATGAAGTATATTTCAACTCTCCGCGAGGGAGAGAGAATCAATGAGATTTTTTTATGCAAGAGCAAGCAGACTGCCATGACCAAAAGCGGAAAGCCTTATGACAATGTTATCCTGCAGGATAAGACAGGCACGCTGGATGCCAAGATATGGGATGTGGGCTCAGTAGGTATTGAGGAATTTGATGCAATGGATTACATAGCCATAACCGGTGATATCACAAGCTTTCAGGGCAATTTGCAGTGCTCTATAAAGCGTGCGAGAAAGGTAAACGAGGGAGAATATGACCCTGCGGATTATCTGCCGGTCAGCGATAAGGATGTCGAGGTCATGTATAAGGAGCTCATGGGCTTTATCGGCTCTGTAAAGAATCAGTACCTGTCACAGCTCTTACATAGCTTTTTTGACAATAAGGAGTTTGAGCGCCGTTTCAAGTTCCATTCAGCCGCAAAGAGCGTGCACCACGGCTTTGTAGGAGGTCTTTTGGAGCATACACTCGGTGTGACGAAGAACTGTGATTATTTTGCAAAAATGTATCCGGTTTTAAACCGTGACCTGCTTCTTACAGCAGCTATTTTCCATGATATCGGAAAATTAAAGGAGCTTTCTACTTTCCCGGAGAATGACTATACAGACGCTGGTCAGCTCCTCGGACATATCATGATTGGTGCAGAGTGGGTAGGCGATGCGATTAAGAGCATCAACGGCTTCCCGGTAGTGCTCGCAAACGAGCTGAAGCACTGCATACTTGCCCACCACGGCGAGCTTGAGTTTGGCTCTCCTAAAAAGCCGGCACTTGTCGAGGCACTTGCACTTAGCTTTGCAGACAACATAGATGCCAAGATGGAGACCTTCAGGGAGCTGCTTGTAAATGTGCCTGAAAACGATACAAAGTGGCAGGGCTACAACAGATTTATGGAGACAAATTTCCGCAGAACAAGTGTGTAAAAAGGCGGACAATATTAAATATAGCTATGGTGTGATTTTTGGTGTGAAAGCTTGCACCGGATACAAACATTATAAAGAGTAATTATATATAAAATAAAGAAGAGAAAAGCATGAAAAAAAATGACATATTTGAACTTGAAATAACAGATATGGGAACAGACGGCGAGGGTATCGGACATTATGATGGCATGACCTTTTTCGTAAAGGATGCACTGATTGGTGACGTCATAACAGCCCGCGCAACAAAATTAAAGAAAAACTATGGCTACGCAAGAGTGGAAGAGATTAAGACCCCTTCCACTTTTCGCGTTGAGCCGCAATGTGAGCTGCACAAGAGGTGTGGCGGCTGCCAGATACAGGCGCTTTCCTATGAAAAGCAGCTTGAATTTAAAAATAATAAGGTGCGCAACAATCTCATGCGTATAGGTGGATTTTCCGAGGCAAAGCTGGACAGTAAAATGCAGCCGCCTGTTGGCGCAGACAATCCATACCGCTACCGTAACAAGGCACAGTTTCCGGTGGGATATGACAGGGATGGCAATATAGTGACAGGCTTTTATGCATCGCGAAGCCACAATATCATCCCGGTTGAGGACTGCAGGCTTGGGGTGCCGCAAAACAAAGAGATACTCGACATCATAAAGGAATGGATGAATGAGTGCGGCATCACACCGTATGACGAGAACACACACAAAGGGCTCGTGCGCCATGTGCTTATCAGATATGGTTTTACATCAAAGCAGATTATGGTGTGTCTTGTGATAAATGCAGATGAGCTGGAGCCTGAACACCTAGCAGCGGATACACTGTGCGAAAGACTCTCAAAAATCGATGGAATGACTTCGATTTCCTACAATATCAATAAGGAAAACACAAATGTCATCCTCGGCAAAAAGACGGTCTGCATATGGGGCAGACCATATATTGAGGACACCATCCATCTGCTTTCTTACCCTGATTTCACACCACAGGGGACAGGCATCACATATCAGATTTCGCCACAGTCGTTCTATCAGGTAAACCCGAAGCAGACAGAAAAGCTCTACAGCACGGCACTTGCATTTGCAGGGCTCACAGGAAATGAAAATGTCTGGGATCTCTACTGCGGTATCGGTACCATATCGCTCTTTTTGTCACAGAAGGCAAAGCAGGTGTACGGAGTGGAAATAGTGCCTCAGGCAATCGAGGATGCCAAAAACAATGCGAAGCTCAATGGCATCACAAATGCACAGTTTTTCGTAGGAAAGGCTGAGGAGGTGCTGCCACAGTTTTATGAGAATGCAAAGAAAACTGAGAAAATCACTGATGATACAGCATCCACCGGACGTACAGATATGCTTCGCCCGGATGTGATAGTCGTTGACCCTCCAAGAAAGGGCTGTGATGAGAAGTGCCTGGACACAATGCTTGCGATGTCACCGGAGAGGATTGTATATGTGAGCTGCGATTCGGCAACATTGGCAAGGGATTTGAAGATACTGTGTGAGGAGAAGTATGAACTCATAAAGTGGCAGGCATTTGATCAGTTTTCTCATACGACGCATGTAGAAAGTATTTGCCTCCTCGAGCGGGTGAGCAACTGAAAAATATTGATATGAACTAAGTAGATTTACAGGATATCATAAAAGTAGAGGCTTCATTCAATAATGAGTGAGGCTTCTTTTTGTTTTGCTTATCAGTTTGAAGTGTTGGAAATTTATGTGAATTTATAGACATTTTCTTATCGTAAAGCTATAATATTAAAATCATATAGAACAGATAGGCATTGATTTTAGAAAGTGATACAAATGAAAAAGCTAAAAAGGAGATTCATTGTTCCGGCAGTGGTATTTATATTGGGCATGTGTGCGTTAATCGGCGCTATATATGTAGTCAGCAAGAGTCAGGAACAGCAGAACAGGACAAATGCAAAGCTCAATGCGATGACATATGCGGAGCGTATAAATGGCGAGCTTATGGAGGGAATAGGAGTTACCGATACCTTAGAGCAGGTTGTCATAAGTGGTGATGGAAATATTAATAGATTTTATGATGTTGCAGCAAATATGATGGACGATTCGATTCAGAGTATACAGATAGCACCGAATGGAGTTGTGACTGAAATATATCCGGAGGAGGGGAATGAATCCGGCAAGATAGATCTGATAAATGATAGTGACAGGGGAGAGATTTCGCGCTATGCGAGGGATAATGACACTGTAATTATGCAGGGAACGTTTGAGCTGAAGCAGGGCGGATATGGTATAGCAGTGCGCAATCCGGTTTATTTGGAGAATAAAAATGGTCAGAAGAGTTTTTGGGGCTTCACAATTGTTATACTGAAGGTTCCGGAGATTTTTTCTGATTCTGTAGAGGCTCTTTCCAATTTTGGATATAAGTACAGTCTGCAGAAGTGTGCTTCGCCGTGGGATGATACGTATGAGTGGGTTTACGGTTCAAAGGAAGAGTTGAACGATCCGGTGATATATGACTTTAACGTGTATGGATACAAGTGGAGGCTTGAGATTTTACCCAAGAGTGGGTTTTACAATAATAGATATCTGCTATATATGTTCATCGGAGGTGGAGTTATTGTCCTGCTTTTGGCAGGGCTTACAGCAGCGTTGATTTCAATCAATGAGAACAGGAAGAATTTCAAGAGACTTGCTGTGACTGATGCACTGACCGGTATCTACAACAGGCACGGCTTTGATGAGCAGGTTGAGCAATATATGAGAAAGAATCCGCAAAAGCATTGTGTTGTGGCAATGCTTGATATTGACGATTTCAAGCTGGTCAACGATATGTATGGACATGCGGCAGGTGATGGTGCACTTAAGAAGCTTGCAGAGAGCATGAAGCAATATTTTTCAAAGGATGTCATACTCGGCAGAAACGGGGGCGATGAGTTTAGCATTTTCATGCCGGATTGCACAGTAATGGAGGTTAAGCCGTCCCTTAAGAAGTTTACAGAAGAAACCAGGAAATTTTATGGTAAAGGTGAAGAACATACCTTTACCATTTCACTGGGGTTTGCGGAGTCCCCTGTTTTTGCTGATAACCGTTCACAGCTCATGCGGTGTGCGGACATGGCACTTTATGAGGTGAAAATGCGTGGGAAGAACGGCTGCATGGCATATCGTGAGGGTAAGCATGTAAAGAGCCGCGCAAAGCTTGGTTTTGCAGTGAAGGATATTATTGACAATATGCCGGGAGCGTTCATTGTTTACAGGGCAGATAAAGAAAATGATGAGATCCTGCTTGCAAACAATGAGCTGCTTAGGCTTACAGGCTGTAAAAACATGGATGAGCTGCTTGCATATACAGGTAAGAGCTTCCGCAATCTGATACGCCGGGATGAACTTGAAAGCTGTCAAAAAAGCATATGGTCGCAGATTGACGGAGGAAACGTAAATGATTATAGTTTCTTTCATATGAGAAAGGCGGATGGCACATATATTTCAGTGCTCGACCATGGCAGGATAGTGGATTTAGTGCACAATGGCAGAGTATTTTATGTGATGATCATGGACTTAAAGTCACTGCAGAGGCACTATGGAGACTGCCTGGAATTGGTGGAAAAGTAGAAAAAAGCAGATTGTGAACACATACGTTCACAATCTGCTTTTTTAATAGTGCATACACAATTTATTTATCCGAATAAATCACATTTCCACCGCATACGGTGTACTTAACCTTACCGGTCAGTTCCATGCCGGTGAAAGGTGTGTTTGATGATTTTGATGCATATTCGCATGGTACCCATTTTTCGTCAGGATCAAAGATGACAAAATCTGCAGCAGCACCCTCTGAGATAGTACCGTAAGGCATGTGGTACAGCTTGGCAGGATTGATAGTCATCTTTTCCAAAAGCTCAAGCATGCTCAGATGGCCCGGTTTGACAAGGCTTGTGATACCAAGAGCAAGAGATGTCTCAAGACCGATGATACCGCTTGGAGCTTCGGTTACAGGCTTTGATTTTTCCTCGGTGCTGTGAGGCGCATGGTCTGTTGCGATAAGGTCTATTGTGCCATCGATAAGTCCTTCTATAATCTTTTGACGGTCTGCTTCAGTGCGAAGAGGCGGATTCATCTTGGCAAGGGTGCCGTGCTCTAAGACAGCATCCTCAGTCAGCGTGAAGTGATGAGGAGTGGCCTCGGCATGGAGCCTTGCACCAAGCTTTTTGTAGGTGCGGACTATATCAACAGATACACCGGAGCTGATGTGCTGTATTACAACATCAGCACCACTGCGCAGCGCAAGCAGACAGTCTCTTGCGACAAGGGCTTCCTCAGCGATGGATGGTGAGCCGTAGATACCGAGAGCGTCAGATACTTTTCCGTGGTTGATGCCGTTGTTTTTGATAAATGCAGGGTCCTCCTCATGGAGACTTATCGGCATATCCAGCTTTGCAGCATTTTGCATGGCTCTGTAGCAGAAAGCAGCATTTGTAAGCGGGATGCCGTCATCGGTAAAGCCACATGCTCCGGCTTCCTTTAAAGCTGCCATGTCAACCTCATCCTGTCCTTTGAGGGAGTGCGATATTGCAGCGGCCTGATACATACGGATTTTTTCCTGCTTTCCACGTGTGAGGTTGTCCTTTAGAGTATCCACATTGTCCACTGTAGGCTTTGTGTTTGCCATGCATACAACAGTTGTGAAGCCACCCTTTGCGGCAGCCAGGGAACCGGTGTGGATATCCTCCTTGTATGTGAAGCCCGGATCACGGAAATGCACATGTGTGTCAATAAGTCCCGGTCCGACAATCATTCCGGCTGCATCTATTATTTCTTCTTTTTCAGTTGCAGCAGCATCTGACGCACATGAGATGTCAGGTGCTATTTTTACTATTTTCCCATCTTTTACAAGTATATCCATCTGTTCGTAGAGACCTGATGCCGGGTCTGCTACAATACCGTTTTTTATTATCATGATAATCCTCCTGTAGATTGTACTTATTTTCTGATATATCCTAGTATAACAGTTTTAAACGAACTACACCATATCACTTGCATATTTTACCGGTAGTACAAGAAAATAATAATTAATGTTCACACCTAACAGTGTGACCAGCGATGATTACATCCCATTTAAGTAAATGGTATAGTTATTTAGAAAACGTTATCATAGTATAATGGAGAAGCACGAATTTGCAAACAAATTTCGTAACTGTTCAGTACCTTCATAGCTGCGAGCCGCAAGCGCATTAGAATCAGCAGCGCAGAATAGTTACCCAATTTCAAACAAAAGTGAAAATTGAAAATGGGTCGCAATCATAATCGTCTGTATATATGGACAATAGAAAATTTTATAGATATAATATGATTTAAGGGATTCTGAATTGGATACCTTTTGAACCTCACATCATTTTACTAAGTAGGACTAAATTGGCATAATGTACAATAGCCATAGGTTGATAGCATAGTAGGCAGACTCTGGGGAGCTGTAATCCCTAAAACTTTTAAAACAGCACCCAAAATTCAGCCCAAAAGCCGGAAAAATTGTGGGAAAAGTAGCTGAAACTGCAGAAATCTCCAAAACAGCTCCTAAAATTCAGCCCAAAAGCCGGAAAAATAGCGAGAAAAGTAGCTGAAACTGCAGAAATCTCCAAAACAGCTCCTAAAATTCAGCCCAAAAGCCGGAAAAATTGCGGGAAAAAGTAGCTGAAATCACTATAAATCACAAAACAGCACAAAAAAATTAAAGGGAGAAAAACAATGAGCTTAATAAAAGGTATACATCACGTATCTATGAAGTGCAGCAGCACAGAGGAATATGAAAAGACAATAGATTTCTACAAAAATATTCTGGGAATCCCGGTCGCAAGGGAATGGCAGGCAGGAATCATGCTTGATACCGGAAACGGAATTGTTGAGATTTTTAACGATGGAGATGATGCACCGGGCAAAGGTGTGATTCGTCATTTCGCATTCGCAACAGATGATGTGGATGCGTGTGTAGAGGCTGTAAAAGCAGCAGGATACGAGGTATTTATCGAGCCGAAGGATATAGAAATCGCATCAACACCGGTATTTCCGGCGCGCATAGCATTCTGCAAGGGACCACTTGGCGAGGAAATCGAGCTGTTTGAGGAAAAGTGATAGGACGTATTAATGGTTTTACAGGGGTATTATGCTATGGGAAAAACTCCAGTTAAGCACACGCTTGCAGGCTATATTATAAAAAAAACAGATACCGAAGGATACCGGTCAGGAAAACTAACCGGAGAAAAACATTTGAACAAAATAACAGAAATGATGGAATTTGTTGGCGGACGCCGGAAACTAATCGATCAGGCAAGGTTCATAGAGAATAATACACAAGCAGGCCGCGATGGGAAGATAAGAATTAATTGGATTCAGGTCAACAGCGATATTAAAAAAATTGATTGTGATGTCAGCAGCATACCGGAGATGTGTCGGCTTGAGGGTGTTGAGGATTCAAGAGCAAAACAGCTAAGATTGATAGAGTCTGTAAAGCAGTGGAAATCAGAGGTTGGTGACTGCGATTGGATATGCAGATATTATGATGATATTTTGGGGCGTCTGGAAGCCGGAAAGAGTGTCACAGAGGCTGATGAGGATATGCGTTTTAAGTGTATCAATTCTATAACAAGAATAAAGGAGCCTGTGTGGGAGCGTGTTTTTAGTGCAAAGGTTTTTAATGATTCAAAGAAATTTGAAAAATGCTATCGACAAAAGATGGTATCAATTCTGACTAAATATTCTCCATATTATGAGAAGGATATGGAGGATTATGATACAGAGGGAGAGGAAGATGATGCCAAAGAGGATAATAAGAAGTCGGGGCTTGAAATTTTGAAGATGCATGGTATTATGTCATATGCACAGACAATGGAATGGAAGGGACCATTGTCATATAGAATTGATGATACATGTGTTATTGATACGTCAAAGCAGATTTATGGAACCATTATTAATACGCAGACACTTGAGCATGCAAGTCCGGTTTCGCTTGCAGGATGCAAAAAAATTATGACCATAGAAAATAAGGCTAATTATGAAAGTATGCAATATGATGAGAATACCTTGTATATTTTTTGTCATGGTTATTTTACTCCTAAGGAAGTGTATTTTTTAAAGAAATTAAGCCTTATTGTATCTAAGGAATGTGAGTTCCTCCATTGGGGAGATATGGATTTTGGAGGGATAAGCATATTCATGTTTATTAAGGATAGAATTTTTGAAAAACTAATGCCTTATAGAATGGGGGTAGCGGATTTTGAGGAAGCATTAAAAAAAGACGCGGGAATACCACTTAAGGCTTCAACTAGGGAAAAACTGGAAAAAAAGGACGCAGGATTGCTTGCAGAATTAAAAGAAGCAATTCTTGAATCGGATAAAACAATAGAGCAGGAAAGGCTCTTATGAGGCTGATTCGGAAAACTCTAAATACACATATATATTTGACAAATTATTAGAATGTATGATTCATACGCACAGCATACCTCCTTCGTGCATACAATAGCATGAAGGAGGTATGTTTGTATTATGAATCCATTTAAAATGAGGCCGGAGAGAACCGGCGATTTATTTGTTGACTGGGAGAAATTCTGGGTAAAACCATATAACAAAAATGAGGTAAATCCGTATACAAGGACGAGAATCATATTGATGAATGGTACAGAATTTGAAAACGTGTGGTTTTCACATCAGTTTTCAAGAAGCGTAGGTGATGATGAGCTTAGACGAAAGCTTGCATACATCAGGAAAAGTGAGCAACAGCAGCAGAAAATACTAACACATTTAAAGCCGGCAGATGAATCGGCATTGGAGCACACCATAGGCTACGAGCAGCTTGCGGTTGATCTGACTGCGCATCTTGCAAAACGAGTAAATGATAAAAAAATTAAGTCTGCGCTCGATTTTGCCTTGCTCGAGGACTTTGATCATTTGTACCGCTATGCAGATTATCTTGATTTTACAACAGGTGAGCACGCAGAGAAGCTTGTCGGAGGCTATACGGAAATCACACCGGGCAGACCGACTATTTCACACCACAGGCATCCATATGATTCAATACGATATCCGATGACGGATAAATGCCCTGCGACAATGGATGTGTTGGCTGCAAACGTAATCACAGCAGCAGAACAGCAGACTATGAACTACTATATGAACACAGCGGCACTTTGGCCTGATGAGATGGGACGCAGGCTATATCAGGAAATCGGAATGGTCGAGGAACAACATGTCACACAGTATGGCAGTCTGTTGAAGCCATGCATGAGCCGCCTTGAAAATCTCCTTGTTCATCAGTATGTCGAGTGCTGGCTGTATTGGAGCTGTTATGAAACTGAGACAGATACAAGAATACGTGGCATATGGCAGTTTATGTTTGAACAGGAGCTTAAGCATCTGCATATTGCACTTGAGCTGCTAAGACAGTACGAGAAAAAGGATTGGCAGGAGGTCATCCCGGACGCTGAGTTCCCGGCTCCTCTTGTGCTGGAGAGCAATATTGAGTATGTCAGGTGTGTGCTTGGCAGTACGGTAAACGACACAGCATGTCGTGAAAGGTATGTGGATGTAAGAACCAATGCTCCTGAAACATTTATCAGATATCAGCGCCAGGTCAATGACCCGGTAAGAAATGTAATGAGCCATACCTTTATTGAGGATTATATCCGCAAAAACGGGGAGGATTATCGCTTTGAGGTGGCGCCAAATCCGGTGCCGGAGCTTCGTGACCGTACAAAGGATAATATATGTGTGGGAAGACAGCCTCTTTGCAGGAATCGGTATTAGAAGCCATTTTAAATGAGCTACAATCGTTGCTGGTCACACTGTTAGGTGTGAACAGTAACGAGTAAGGCTCACAGAAGCCGGTTGACGAAATTATATAGGTGTATTAAACTGTAATCGGGTTAGAGAAGACTAATTGCATACAGCTGTTTTACATTAAGTGGTTTTGAATATTCAGTTACTGTAAAATGATATACGAAACGATATAAGAAATAATATGTTGAATAATAAAATATTCAAACTTCCCATATTTTATTTTGTGATACCGGCCTAGCATACAGTGTATTCCTCATATTTTTTTCTTCGGAACAACTGTATACTCTCCGGTAAATATAGTTTTATATATGGGAAGTTTGTGTAAAATAGAAAAACAGCAGAATAGGAGGCAACCATGATTACATCAACCATATTAGGTTTATTAATACCATTTATAGGCACGTCGCTCGGTGCGGCATGTGTACTTTTTATGAAAAATGAGCTTTCCGTAAAGACCACAAAAATGCTCAGTGGCTTTGCAGCAGGCGTAATGATTGCGGCATCAGTCTGGAGTCTTCTGATTCCGGCACTTGAGCAGTCACAGAGCCTTGGAAAAATGCAGTTCGTCCCGGCAGTAGCAGGCTTTATGCTTGGAATGTTTTTCCTATTGATACTGGATACAATCACACCACATATGCATCTTGATAATTCAGTCGAGGGTCCAAAGAGCAACTTCAGCAGACAGACAATGATGGTGCTTGCAGTTACATTACATAATATACCGGAGGGCATGGCAGTCGGAGTGCTCTACGCAAGCTGGATATCAGGAACCACCACCATCACGAGGGCAGCAGCTCTTTCACTGGCAATCGGAATAGCCATACAGAATTTCCCGGAGGGTGCAATCATATCCATGCCATTACATAGTACAGGAAGCTCAAAGCTAAGAGCCTTTGTATACGGAGTATTGTCGGGAATAGTCGAGCCGATAGCGGGAATACTTACGATACTTGCCATCGGAATAATAGAGCCGGTGATGCCGTACCTGCTAAGCTTCGCCGCCGGAGCCATGATATATGTAGTCATAGAAGAACTCGTGCCGGAAATGTCGGAGGGTGGTCACTCAAACCGTGCCACCATAGCATTTATGGTGGGCTTCTGCCTCATGATGACACTCGATGTGATGTTGGGCTAGGCCTGGGCAAACCCTCATGGAGAGCGAGCCCGCGGCAACAGCCGTGGGCAAAGCGACAAGAAGGTAAATAGAGCCACAACCCCGCAATTCAAATGAATTGTGAAAAACTGTGAAAAAAAGGGAAATTCTTCCCGAATTATTTGGAAATTTTTAATAAAACGCAAATAAAAATAAAATAAAACTAAACATCCCCAAAACGCAATAGAAAAACTGCACAAAAATAAAAACTTAAATTGTTGAAAATGTATAAAAAGCTAACTAAAAAATGTGAAACTTTGCCAGACAAACAATATAAAAACGAAACGTTGACTTTATAAAACGATGTGACTAAAATCAAGTACAACGATAGTTGCTTCTTATTAAATCAAGACCAAACAAACATCAAAGGTCAGACAAAACACATCTTGAGTTATTAAGAAACAATTTGCGTATCAAATTTCATATAGCAAAAAAGAAAGGAGGTAACGCAGATGGATGCTCTGGTAGATGGACTGTTAGAGGAACTTAATTGTGACGTGGTATTCAAGATACCGATATTCGGAGGCATACCCATATACGAGTCGGTAGTAGTCACATGGATAATAATGGCAGCGGTATTTTTACTGTGCTTTTTTCTCGGCAGAAATCTTTCAGTTGAAAATCCCGGACGCAGACAGGTAGCCGTAGAGGCAGGAGTCAAATTCCTTAATGATTTCTTCAGTGAGACACTCGGAGAAAAAGGAAAGGATTACATACCATATCTGGCAACAGTAATCATCTATATAGGAATAGCAAACCTGATAGGATTACTTGGCTTCAAACCGCCGACAAAGGATATGAACGTCACCGCAGCACTCGCTGTAATGAGTATAGTTCTTATCGAGGTGGCAGGAATCAGGGCAAAGGGCACCAAAAGGTGGCTTAAAAGCTTTGCAGAGCCAATGCCGGTAATACTACCTATCAATATCCTTGAGATCTTTATCAAACCATTATCGCTGTGTATGCGATTATTTGGAAACGTCCTTGGTTCATTCGTAATCATGGAGCTTTTAAAGATGGTCGTACCGGCAATCGTCCCGGCAGTATTCAGTTGTTATTTTGATATCTTTGATGGACTTATACAGGCATATGTATTTGTATTCCTGACAGGACTTTTCATCAAGGAGGCAACCGAGTAAGAAGACCTGATGAGGCATGAAACGCCACATCATTTATTTTCACATCGTAAGCATGGAAAATGTAACCTCGCTTACAAAAGAAACAAAATAATTGCTAACCAAAAGAAAGCATATAAGCAAGAAAAGGAGAACACATTATGTCATCAACATTATTAGTAGCAATCGGAGCTGGAATCGCAGTATTAACAGGAATCGGAGCCGGACTTGGAATCGGTAAGGCAACAAGCAGCGCAGTAGACGCAATCGCAAGACAGCCGGAGGCTGAGAGCAAAATCTCTAAATCACTTCTTTTAGGATGTGCCCTTGCAGAGGCAACAGCTATTTACGGTTTCGTTATCGCATTACTTATCATCCTCTTCCTTAAATAATCAGGCAGCGTAACTGACAGTTACAACCAGATGAAACAGAAAGGAAGGTAGAGCAATGTTAAAAATTGATCCATGGAACATAATATGGACAGTAGTCAATCTGCTTTTCCTGTACTGGATATTTAAGAAATTCCTCTTTGACCGCGTGATGGGCGTGATCAATCAGAGAGACGAAATGATTCAGAAGCAGTTCTCGGAAGCAAAGAAGAGTCAGGACGATGCAGAAAGCTTAAAGAGCGACTATAAAAAGAAGCTCGAGAGTGCAAAGACTCAGGCTGACCAGATAATCCTCGATGCCAGGGCAAGAGCTGAGGCTGAGCAGGAGAAGGCTCTTGAGAGAACCAGACAGGAAGCGGACAGTATGCTTGAAAAAGCAAAAGCGGACATTGCTAGCGAGCAGGAGAAGGCAACAAAGGCCGCTGAGGCTGAAATTGCAAAACTTGCCATCTTAGCAGCGAGAAAGATTGTAAAGACAGGTGAAGCTAATGACACAGGCAGCAGTAAATAATGCAATAGTTTTGTACAGGCTGGCTGTAGAGCGTCGTGATGTGGAGGAAGCACAGAGAGTATACTTTGTGACAGAAAAGCTTGCACAGACGCTCGCAAATCCACTTATACCGCTGACCAAAAAGTATGACATCATAGAAAAGGTATACGGATTTGAGAGTGAGCCAAAGCTTATCACAAGCTTCATAAAGGAAATGGTAAAGCTTGGATATGCCGCTGAAATGAATGAAATCTTTGAGGCATATTACAGATACTGGGATGAGAAAAACCATATCATAAGAGCTGAGCTTATCAGTGCAGAGGCCGCAACCGACGAGGAAGCAAATGACGCCAAGGCGCTGCTACAAAGCAAATATCCGGAATATGAAATATCCCTTACACAGAAAGTGGACGAAACACTTTTAGGTGGATATGTGATTAAGACTCTTAATACAGAGTATGACAGAAGCTACGAAGGAAAGCTTCGTGAGCTTGAAAGAAAATTGACCAGGAGGTGACCCCTGTGGGCGCAATCAGTGCAACAGACATAATCTCCATTATCCAGAGCGAGATAGAGAATTTCGACTTCGATACCGAGAGCCGTGAGACCGGCGAGGTAATCTACGTCGGCGACGGAATCGCCACAATATACGGCATCGACCATGCCATGTATGGTGAGATCGTAGTATTCGATAATGGAGTAAAAGGAATGGTTCAGGATATCCGTCAGAATGAAATCGGAGTAATCCTTTTCGGAAGAGACCACGGAATCCATGAAGGAACCAAAGTAGTAAGAACAAAGAAAAAAGCCGGAATCCCTGTAGGCGAAGGCTTTATCGGCCGAATCATCAATGCTTTAGGTGAGCCTATTGATGGAAAGGGCGATATTAAAGAGGAAGATTACAGACCAATCGAGAATGAGGCACCGGGTATCGTGGACAGAAAGTCAGTAGATACTCCACTTGAGACAGGAATCCTCTCAATCGATTCAATGTTCCCAATCGGACGTGGACAGCGAGAGCTTATCATCGGTGACCGTCAGACAGGAAAGACATCAATTGCCACAGATACCATCATCAACCAGAAGGGAAAGGGTGTTATCTGTATATATGTAGCAATTGGCCAGAAAGCATCAACAGTAGCAAAAATTGTGTCAACTCTGACAAAACACGGCGCAATGGATTACTCAATCGTGCTTTCATCAACAGCCAGCGATCCTGCATCACTGCAGTATATCGCACCATACGCAGGAACAGCCATGGCAGAGCATTTCATGCATCAGGGCAAGGATGTACTTATCGTATATGATGACCTTTCAAAGCATGCGGTAGCATACAGAGCACTTTCACTGTTGCTCGAGAGATCACCGGGACGTGAGGCATATCCGGGAGACGTATTCTATCTTCACTCAAGACTGCTCGAGAGATCAAGCCGTCTGAGCGATGAGCTTGGCGGAGGCTCAATCACAGCACTCCCAATCATCGAGACACAGGCAGGAGACGTATCAGCATATATCCCTACCAACGTAATATCTATCACAGATGGACAGATATTCTTAGAGAGCAACCTCTTCAACGCAGGTATGAGACCGGCCGTAAACGTAGGTCTTTCAGTATCCCGAGTTGGTGGAGCTGCCCAGACAAAGGCCATGAAGAAGGCATCAGGAAGCATCCGTATCGACCTGGCACAGTACAGGGAGATGGAGGTCTTCACACAGTTTGCATCAGACCTTGACGATGCCACAAAAGCACAGCTTGCACATGGAAAAGCACTTATGGAGCTTTTAAAACAGCCGCTTTGCCATCCACTGTCACTGCATGAGCAGGTAATGACACTTATCATGGCAAACAATGGTGTGTTTGACACAATTGAGACAAAAGAGGTCAAGAAATATCAGGGCGATATCCTCTCATACATGGATCTTTCTTATCCGGAAATCGGACAGAAGATCGAAGAGAACAGAGCCATTGATGAAGAGCTCGTAAATAAAATCATGGATGCAGTAAAAGAGTATAAAGGGTAACAGGTAGTATTATGGCAAACACGAAGGAAATACAGGATCGAATAAAAAGTATCAATGATACGCTTAAAATCACAAATGCCATGTATATGATTTCTTCTTCGAAGCTGAAAAAGTCCAAAAAGATGCTGGCAGATACAGAGCCGTATTTCTTCACACTGCAATCAGAGATGAGCCGAATACTCAGGCATCTGCCTGATATGGAGGACATCTATTTCAAGACCAACGAGGATAAGCTGCCTGAGGACAGAAAGGTCGGATATATCGTAATCACAGCCGATAAAGGACTTGCGGGCTCATATAACCACAATATCCTGAAAATGGCTGAGGAGCACTTAAAGAATCATCCGAACCATTCACTTTTCGTACTCGGAGAGCTGGGACGTCATTATTTTGAACAGCGTGGAATTGAGATTGAAAAACAGTTCCACTACACAGTTCAGAATCCGACACTCAACCGTGCTAGAAATATTGCAGAAGAAATTTTGGAGCTATATCTACATAACGAGCTGGACGAAGTTTATATTATCTATACCAGCATGATAAATGCGATTCAGGAGGAAACACAGATGTCACAGCTTCTGCCACTGAAAAAGACAGACTTCACTGTGCAGATTCCTATAGATATACCGAGGGAGGAGCTGGCACTCAAGCCATCGCCTGAGGCAGTCATGGATCGTATCGTACCAAACTACGTTGTTGGATTTGTCTACGGTGCTCTTGTAGAGTCATTTTCATGTGAGCAGAACGCCAGAATGATGGCGATGCAGTCCGCATCAAACAGTGCGAGGGACATGCTTGCAGAGCTTGACATTCTTTACAACCGTGCCAGACAGGCAGCGATTACACAGGAGATTACAGAGGTAATAGCCGGTGCTAAATCGCAGAAGAAAAAGAGAAAGTAGGCTTTTTGATGAAAACAGGAAAAATTATCCAGGTTATGGGTCCTGTTGTCGATGTAGAGTTCGAGGATGAGAACCTGCCGGCAATCAGAGACGCACTAGAAGTTTTAAATGGTGACAAAAAAAGTGTGATGGAAGTCGCACAGCATATTGGAAATAATACAGTACGCTGTATCATGCTTGCTTCCAGTGAGGGACTTCACAGAGATATGGAAGTAACAGCCACAGGCGCCGGCATCAAGACACCTGTCGGAGAGCAGACTCTCGGCAGACTGTTCAACGTGCTCGGTGAAGCTATCGACGGCGGAGCACAGCCTGATACAGAAGAAAAGTGGGAAATCCACAGAGAACCACCAACATTTGAGGAGCAGAACCCTGCAGAGGAAATCCTCGAGACAGGTATCAAGGTCATCGACCTCCTTGCCCCATATGCAAAGGGTGGAAAAATCGGACTCTTCGGAGGAGCCGGAGTAGGAAAAACAGTCCTCATCCAGGAGCTCATCAGCAATATCGCAACAGAGCACGGCGGCTACTCAATCTTTACAGGAGTCGGAGAGCGTTCCAGAGAGGGAAATGATCTCTGGACAGAAATGAAGGAATCAGGAGTTCTGGAAAAAACAGCCCTAGTGTTCGGACAGATGAACGAGCCACCAGGAGCACGTATGCGTGTAGCTGAGACAGGACTTACAATGGCAGAGTATTTCAGGGATGAGAAGCACCAGAACGTGCTGCTTTTCATCGACAACATATTCCGTTTCACACAGGCAGGTTCAGAGGTTTCAGCACTTTTAGGACGTATGCCTTCAGCCGTAGGTTATCAGCCTACACTGGCTACTGAGATGGGTGAGCTGCAGGAGAGAATCGCATCTACAAAGAACGGTTCGGTAACATCGGTACAGGCCGTATACGTACCTGCCGATGACCTCACAGACCCGGCTCCGGCTACAACCTTCGCACATCTGGATGCCACAACAGTTCTTTCAAGAAAGATTGTTGAACAGGGTATTTACCCGGCAGTAGACCCACTTGAGTCTACATCACGTATCCTCGAGCCTGATATCGTAGGCGAGGAGCATTACCAGGTAGCACGAAAGGTACAGGAGATTCTCCAGAAGTACAAGGAGCTGCAGGATATCATCGCAATCCTCGGTATGGAGGAGCTGGCAGATGAGGACAAGGTACTTGTATACAGAGCAAGAAAAATCCAGAAGTTCCTCTCACAGCCATTCCACGTAGCCGAGAACTTCACAGGTATCCAGGGTGTCTATGTGCCTGTAGAGGAGACTATCAAGGGCTTCAAGGCCATCATAGATGGTGAGATGGACGAGTATCCTGAGAACGCATTTTTCAATGTCGGAACAATCGAGGACGTCAAGGAAAAAGCAAAGACTATGCAGCAGTAAAAGCATAAGGAAGGACAAATCGTATGGCAACAAATACATTTTATCTAAAGGTAATAGCTGCTAACAGAGTGTTTTACTCAGGAAGATGTCGTTCCATAATAGTCCCTGAGTTCGATGGCCAGAAGGAAATCCTCGCCCACCACGAGGATATGGTCATAGCCGTCGATGAGGGCGAGATGAGATTTCAGCCGGAGGACAGTGACAACTGGGAGTACGCGGTAGTGGGAATGGGCTTCGTAGAGATAGTCAACAACCGTGTGACACTGCTTGTCGAGACAGCCGAGCATCCGGAGGAAATCGATATAGCAAGGGCAAGAGAGGCAAAGGAGAGAGCTGAGGAGCAGCTTCGCCAGAAGCAGAGTATTCAGGAGTATTATCACTCAAGAGCTTCGCTGGCCCGTGCCATGACACGACTGAAAGCAACTTCAGGAAAATAATAAATGTTAACAAATTACAAAAAAGAGGTTGTGATAACCTCTTTTTTGTTTTTACATTTGTGCCGGGGCACACTGTTACAGTACTTGCCTGCTTCCATGATATTTGCGGTGCTGGACACATGTATGCTTATAGAGAACACCTGGACTAATAAGATAAATCCATTATATCTATCATGTATATCCAATATATATTTTAGGTATTGTGCAAAATTTAATACACTGTATATATGGGGCGGGTATTGAAATATCCGCCCTTTTTTTCTATAATAATAAACCGTGTGGATTGCTGTAAATATGCAATTGCTGTGGGTCACACGAGAGTGTGGCAGATAACAGCGAATATGAGAAAAAGAGGCGAAAAAATGACTGAAAAAGAAAAAATAAGGATTCAGACATCAGAGACCTTTTTGCTGAGTGCGATTCTGGCACTTTCCGGAGGATTTCAGGATGCCTACACCTACAACGTGAGAAACAAGGTGTTCTCGAATGCGCAGACAGGAAACGTGGTGCTGATGAGCCAGCATCTGATGGTAGGTGAATGGATGAAGGGACTATCGTATCTTTTTCCAATCCTTTCATTTGCACTCGGTGTGCTTGTGGCAGAGAGAATCGGGCATAGATATAAGAAGGCAAAGCGCATCCACTGGCGTCAGATAGTGGTGGCGATAGAGATAATCATACTGTTTGTGGTGGGCTTTATACCACACAGGTACGACATGATAGCGACCATGCTTGTATCATTCAGCTGTTCTATGCAGGTGCAGTCCTTCAGAAAGGTAAACGGCTACGGCTATGCCAGCACCATGTGCATCGGCAACTTAAGAAGCGGCACAGAGAGCCTGTCAATATATCTGCGTGACAGAAATATCGGGGCACTGAAAAAGACCGCGCACTACTATGGAATTATTCTGATATTTGCAATAGGAGCAGGTATAGGCGGAGTGTGCTCACTGCACATAGGAATACGCGCTATATGGGCTTCAAGCGTGCTGCTTGCCATTGTATGTACAATGATGGTCAGGGAACACAGATAAACAGTTACAAATAGTCACGAAATATATATAACGGAGATACAATATAAAATGAAATTATTAAAGCAATTTCTCATCATACTTGCGATTTCGTTTGTAGGTGAGATACTCAAATATTTACTGCCATTGCCTGTTCCGGCGAGCATATATGGCATGGTTATACTTTTCATAGGTCTGCTGACAGGCCTGATACCGCTTAACTCTGTAAGGAGTGCAGGCAAATTCATGATAGAGATAATGCCTGTCATGTTTATCCCTGCGGGAGTGGGACTTATGTCATCCTGGGGCAATCTTAAGCCGGTGCTCGTACCGGTGCTTGTAATCACGGTTGTGGCACTTCTAACTGTAATGATTGCTACAGGATATGTTTCACAGCTCGTAATCCGTATGCAGAAGCGCAAGAGGGCTGATGCTGGAGAAAATAAATAAGATAGAGGATAATCATAATGGATAATTTGTTTCAGACATCGCTTTTTGCCGGTGTCACAGTAAGTCTGGTTGCATATCTGATAGGTATGCTTTTAAAGAAGAAGTTTAAGCTTGCAATACTCAATCCGCTTCTCATTTCAATAGTACTGACCATCATAGTGCTTGTTGTGGCAGATGTGGATTATGACACATACAATAAGGGAGCATCGTACCTTAGCTGGTTTCTGACACCGGCCACGGTATGCCTTGCGATACCACTCTATGAGCAGTGGACACTGCTCAAGAAAAATATAGCAGCAGTCGCGCTCGGACTCACGGCAGGCGTCATAACAAGCCTTGTGACAGTGCTTGTGCTGTCAGTGCTTATGGGGCTTTCACACGAGGACTATGTCACACTGCTTCCAAAGTCCATCACGACAGCTATCGGTATGGGCGTATCAGAGGAGCTCGGAGGATATGTGACCATCACTGTCGCAGTTATCGTCGTAACAGGTGTGCTTGGAAATATACTTGGAGAGTTTGTATGCAAAATATTCAGAATCACTGAGCCTATATCGAAGGGACTGGCGCTTGGTGCTTCATCACATGCCATCGGAACAGCGAAGGCAATCGAGATGGGCGAGATAGAGGGCGCCATGAGCTCTCTTGCTATCGCGGTGGCAGGAATACTTACGGTGGTGTTTGCATCGGTGTTTGCAAACTTTTATTGATTTGTCTGAGCGCTTCCTGCGCGTTGGCTTTTTTACAGAAAGGAGCTATATTTATATGATAATTACTATTGCTAGAAAGTGCGGTTGCGATGCAGATACTATTGGTAGAGCAGTCGCTGAGAAATATCATTTACATTTCATGGACAGAGAGGCTATTGCGGCCGGTGCCAAAGAGGCAGGCTGCTACGATGAGTATGAGGAGTTTTACAGTGAGAGACCGGTTAATTCTCTGCTTTACTCTATTGTGATGGAGACGGAGGAGGATAATGTGCTGCATGATACTCCGGGGATGGCTCTTACATTTATAGACAGGCTGCCGCTTGAGGACGGTTGTGAGGGATATGTGATTCAGGGACGGTGTGCAAACTTTGCCTTTCAGGGAAGAGATGATGTTGTCTCAGTTTTCCTGACAGCGAATGATGCCTTCTGCGTTGATACTGTGGCTGATACACATGGAGTCTCAGCGAGAAAGGCAAAGACTGTTGTGCGTGAGACAAATGACAACAGAAAGACATATCACAAATACTATACCGGACAGGAGTGGGGGCAGGCAGAAAACTATGACCTGTGCCTGAATGTGGAAAAGCTCGGTGTAGATGGTGTGATTGCGATGATTGACAGCTTCATACAAAATAGAAAATAGAAGTGTATATACAAAAGCCGAATCCATGGGAGTGTGGATTCGGCTTTTTGAGTTTGTTAATCGAGGTTATTAATACTTTCAATTATACATAAATGAATTAAAGCTGTAAGTGCATCATCCTTTAAACCGGCGTAGTTCATGGTGATAAATGGCTCCGGAAAAACAATGTTGATGCGAGCAGTAAGCGTCTTGATGTATCCAACGAGTGGTACGATAAAAATAGATGGAAAAGTCCTTGGAAGGGATATGGCATTTCCACAGAAGATAGGACTTTTTATAGAAAATATATTGGATATGCGTGATAAAGGCTGTCTGATATTGCTCAGTTCACACATAGAACTCTGGAGCAAAGATTGGTGAGCTCCGGAGTTTTTTGAATAATTTTAAGATTTTGTCACATTTAATTATATAATTCGGTTATATATAGTGAAAACACAAATCGTACGATGAATGATTTTAAAACTGCTACAGGAGGTGTAATCATTATGAATGAGAAAAGAGCATCGATTAGATTTATCGAAAGATGCTACAAGTTATATGAACAGAAAATGTTTCATGTTGCATATTGCATATTAAGGGATGAGGGACTGGCAGAGGATGCGGTTCAGGAAGCATTTTTAAAGTTGATGAAGAGTAATGTGGATTTTAAGGATGTAAAATCAGATGAGTGTAAGCAGTATATTATTACGATAATAAAGCATGCATCCATTGACATATATAACCGGAAAAAGCGGGAACAGGAGTTAATATTTTTCTCGGATGAGAATAGTGATTTTGACCGGAGCAAACCAGAAGCTTTGGACGAACAACAGCAGCAGATCAGAGAAGTGATGGACAAGCTTCCTGCAAAGTATTACTCGGTAGTTAACTGCATGGTTGTAAAGGAATTGTCTGTAAAAGAGACTGCGAAGGAACTTTCAATTTCAGAAGATAATGTGCGGAAACGATTTGAAAGAGCAAAACTGTTACTTAAAACAATAATGAAAGGATGTGGCGGATATGAAGAATCAAGAGCTGTATGATATTTCGATAGAGGAGTTTGACAAAATGAATGAAAAGCATGTTTTTTCGGAAAAGTATAAGAAAAATAAGCAAAAGATGTTAAAGGATTACAGAAAGAGTGTATGGTCATCGACAGGAGCTAAAACAGCAAAAGTGGCTGTGGCATGTGCAGCAGTCCTTATAGCAAGTCCTGTTGTGGCGAATGCAGCATCAAACGGAGAACTTTTCTCAAGAATATGGGGAAAAGCAGGACACAAAGATGTGGAAGCTCATGAGGAAACGATATATTTGGGAGAGGATGAAGGAACATTTACTGCAAGTTATCCGGAAAGAACATATGAAGATGTGAGCCCACAGAAAGCAGAGTCTCTTATTGGAGACAGTATGTCTTATCCAAATATTACTAAGGAGATTGATGGCACAACAATCACAATTTTATCCGTTGTCAGAGATAATAATTCTGCAGTGATCGAGTATACTCTTGAAAAAGCAGGTGGGGTGGATGCTTTAAATTATAGTCAGTTGGATAATGAGGCAAAAGGAGCATGGATTTCTGAGGAATCTACTTTTAATTTTAGTATAGGAAGTGGAAGTACAATAGTAGATTTAGAAAATTCGACAGATGAAAAACTGTATTGTTATGAATATATAACATTAGATGATGATCAAAATTATGTTGAAATGAAGATAGAGGAATATCCATGTAAATTAAAGGAAATTTATGCGCTTGATTACGAAGATCCTAAACGTGAAGAATTAGAAAATCAGGTTGTATCATCATCAACCAAAATTCCATTTAGCAGTAATGTGGTAGCGGAGACAACATTTGTTAATCCTGCCGGAGGTAAAATAAAAGTTTCACCTTTATCTCTTAAAGTGGACATGAGCAAAGGATTCGGGCTCAGCGAGGTTCAGGCAGCAGATCCTGTGAACTGCTATTATGTAGCTATAAATTATAAAGATGGAACAAATTATGTTGTTATGGAAAGTAATGCTGACGGACGTCATTCGTGTGACGTTGAAAAAGATAACACGGCTTACAGTTGTGGAACTCTGACGGGAGAATATGTGATGTTGTTTAATCGTCTGGTAGACACTGATCAGATTTCATCTATAACAGTTAATGATGTTGAGTATACGTTAGAGTAAGATAAGCTTACTATATATGAGAACTCCGGGCAGATTGCTGCTCCGGAGTTTTTTACAACTATGACACATCACAGGTTTATAATTATCATAACAATTAAACATCAGCAAGCAAAGGAGAAGAAAGAGTGTGAAGAGGAAAAAAATTACAGCAACGATAGATGGTATTTCATATAAAATTGATTCATATGAGCATACCACAGAGTTTGAAAACAGAAATAAGGATACGGTTGCAGAGTCTTTGAAAGATAGCTATGAAGGAAATATAGATGAAAATTATAATCTGAGCAATGGCTATAGTTACATTTTTGTCACTATGACATATACAAATAATACAGATGAGCAGGTTGAGATATTAAGAAATGCAGGAGTTTTTTATATTATAAATGATGATCTGGAGAGATTACAGGTTGGTGATCCCGGTGGGATTTATATAGATAACTATTGGACAGAAGGCAAAGAAAACGAGAGATATCATTATGTACTTGGTGCAGGAGAAAGTGTTACATCAGAGGTTGGATATATTATTCAGGATGAATGGATGGCAGAAGACTCTAAGTATATATATTATGGTATAAAGGGTATAGATTCAAAAACCAATGATATGGTGCAGAAATATTTTAAACTGGAGCTGTAGTTATGAATAGAATATTTAAACTCGAAATCAAACGTGCTTTTAGAAACAGATTATTTGCTGCCACATTGTGTGTTGCGTTTGCAATATGTGTATGGCATTTTATGGAAAATGTGTGGATATGGAGGATGTATATTTACTCCGACACGTATCCGTTGTCTGTATATGAGAAATGGATAGGTGCGGATAATGCAAGTGTGCAGCCGTTGCTGCTTTATCTGATAATGCCTGCTTTGTGTGCAATACCGTATGGCAGAAGCTTTTATTTTGATGTTAAATCAGGGTATGCTGCCCAGATCATATCAAGAGGAAAGAAGATCGATTATATAAGAGCAAAATATGGGGCTGCATTTGTAAGCGGTGCGCTTATTGGAATGATACCACTGGTGTTTGACTTTCTGCTTACTGCAATGGTATTTCCGATGGTAATACCACAGGTAGGAACAGGCACATTCCCGGTAGCGGCAATGGATATCATGTCAGGTGTATTTTATACACATCCACTTGTATACAATCTGATTTTTATGCTGATTGATGGCTGCTTCTGGGGACTTTTAAACTGTGCGGTGTTGTGGGCGGTTAATTTTGTAAGAAACCGGTTCTGGATATTGTTGACACCGTTTATCATATACATATTTGTGTTCTGTATGGTTCATTTTGTAAACAGGGTGAGTTTATCACCGGTAATGTTTCTTAGACCAAGTGCGCCGTTTAGAAATGATATCCGGGTTGTGATCTGTGCGTTTATTATCCTTATAGTGGTAAATATTATATTTTACATACACGCGGTAAAGAAAGAGCTTGTTGCTTATGAATAGGAGAATTTTTGCAAATCTGATCTTATATGATATCAGAAAAGGATTTAGGGAAAACAAGATAAAATGGATAGTCGGAGTATTCATATTTGTATTTTTTTCATTTATCACCGTCAGTGATTTTAGTGTAAATTCACCGGAGCTTGGATTTTTGTCATACTTTACAAATATACTTCAGGGTATGCCGCCATACATAAAGACAGATGACAGCGTATTTACCATTCCGGTGTCGTGGTTTTTGTTTTATGCGTTTTTATTTTTTATGGTAGGATTTTATCCATTGTCAGATCTGTATGGTGCAGGCAAAAAGACACTGATATTGTCTGGCAGCAGGTTTAAGTGGTTATGGAGTAAGTACATATGGACGGTCATAAATGTGATTATGTATTATGCTGCAATGATACTGGTTCTTGCGGCTGTGACATGTGCAATCGGGAAGTGGAGCACAAAGCCTGATGATATGCTCATGGAAATGGGAATAGATATGCAGCAGTTTTCGACCGGAAATGAAGTGCTTGTATGGCTGATACTGCCAATGCTATGTGCCTGTACAATTGCGGTGGTGCAGCTTACTATCAGTGTTTTTGCCGGTGCAATCGCTGGATATATTGTTTCCATAGTTTATCTTGTGGTGTCTGTTTACTGGGTGAGTCCGTTTCTTATGGGAAATTATCTTATGATCATCAGAAACAACAGGCTCTGTGCGGGCGGAATGGATGCGGCTGCCGGAATAATAAGCTGCATTATTGTGATGGTGGTTTCTATTGTGTCCGGAAGTGTGTATTTTAACAGAAAAAATATTTTGTGAGGTATTTTATGAAGATAGAGATAGAACATGTTTCTAAAAAGATAAAGGATGCTCTGGTACTCGATGATGTATGTATGACACTGGAAAGTGGTAATATATATGGATTTCAGGGCGTAAACGGCTCCGGCAAGACAATGCTGATGAGAGCGGTAAGCGGACTTATGTATCCTACAAGCGGTACCATCAGTATTGATGGCAAGGTACTTGGAAAAAATATGGCTTTTCCGGAAAAGATAGGTATGCTTATTGAGAATCCTGCATTTATAGATAGTTATACAGGCTATGACAATCTAAAAATGCTTGCATCAATAAATAAAGGTGAAGTTGATATAAGCAGGGCACTTGAAACGGTTGGACTGAACCCACAGGATAAGAGAAAGTATAGAAAATATTCTCTTGGAATGAAGCAGAGACTGGGTATTGCCTGTGCCATTATGGAGGAACCAAAGCTTCTTTTGCTGGATGAACCTTTTAACGCCCTGGACAAGGAGGGACAGGAAAAACTGTCAGAAATCATAAGGGATATGCGTGATAAAGGAAGTCTTATACTGCTTAGCTCTCACGATAAGGATGAGCTTGAAAATCTATCAGATGTAATCTATCTGGTGGACAGCGGAAGGTTTAAATTGAAGTAACGAGGAGAATTTATTATGAAGCAAAGGAAATCAAAACAAGTAAGACTTTTTTCGGGAATGCTCATAGGAATTGTGATGATTGCTGTTTTGGCAAGGATTGTTTATCTGAATCATTGCTATCCATCCCCAAAGGTCATCACATATACAGAAAATGACACTATTAAGCTTGGAAATTATGAGATAAAGCAGACCGGATGGGAGTGGGGCGATGGCAGTCTCCTAAAAGAAAAATGTTCTGATTATGTATATGATCAGATTGATGATGGTTCAGAGTATCCTTTAGACAGTGTGCGTGTGGGATTTATAACGTTGTCAGTTACCAAGGTAAAGGACGATACAACATCACTTGATCTTACAAGCCTTGCATTTGAAATGGGAACCAATGGTAATCAGTATGACATGGAACTGTTTTTTAAATTAAATCCTACTTTGGAAGCTTTGGAGATAAAGCTTAATGCCGGTGAGGAGACGTCCTTTGTGATACCGTATGCAATGAATGAGGATCTGGTTTCAAAGAAAGACTGGAGCAGGGTAGATAAGATGAAGCTGTATATGGTGCTGCAGTATTATCCGCAGAAGATAAGGTTGTGTTGTAACTGATTTTTAATTTTTAATTGATCTATATAAAATGTACCAAAAGTGAATAAAAAATGTCATCTCATGTAAATTGTATTGAAAAAAATGGGGAAATGAATATAATTGAAATTGTAATCGATTTCTAATAACAATAATTATTGTTATTAAGTAACTTAAAACATAGTATAGTAAAGGAGAAGTCTATGGGGAAAAGATGCAATGCAAAAGGTATGATTTATAAAGTCGTATAAAAAAGATAAAAATATGTTAGCCGGTATGTTTCCATACCGGCTAATTGTGTTACAAAATGGGGGGGGAATTATATATGAACAAACATCATAAAACAATACTAATACCAGCCATTTGCATTGCAGCATTTTTTACCATGTCTGCATGTGCAGACAGCAAAATGGCAGATACACAGCAGAAGAATACAGCGGATAAATCAGACACGCAGCAGGGGATTGATATAGCTGCGTATGAGAAAAAGCTTGCCGATAACAGGGAGAATTATAAGCTAGGCTGTGAGCAGTACAGCACAGATACCGATATGGTAAAAAACACGGATTACAGGAATTTATCGTTTACAAACTGTGCTTTTAAAGATATGCCGGAAACGGATGAGCTGTATGTCATGGAGGGTGGAGTACACGGCATTACTACACAGGAGAGCTGGGATACAATAAAGGACTGGCTTGAATCAATCGGTAAGCTCGATACAACTGATATGGATTCGGAGGTAAGGATCGTAAACAGTGACCTTGGAATGGATGATACAAAGGAAACACCATACAGTTATCCGGCTCTTAAGGATCATATGGATCTTGCATCAGGGGCAGGAGCACTTGTAAATACGAATGAGTGTCATATACAGATAGCGGATAATGGCATATATTCCATGAGTGATGGAAAGATAGGAGCATATCTGAATACGGATGCGCATGCGAGCAGTGACGCTCTTGGAACATACACAGATGATGTTGTAAAATCGGGGACAATAGACGAGCTTGGAAAAGAAAGCTATCAGCTTATAAATGGTGAATTGACCATTGAACAGGGGGCAGAGCTTACAGGGGAATATTTTGAAAAAGGTACTCCGTTTGTACCCACAGATGGCATTACATTGTCAGTTCCTGAGGTTCGCGTGTTCAGGCTCGGACAGGTGTACGGATATGATTATATGGTTCAAAGGCAGTACCATGGTGTTCCAATAGCATATCATGATTATGGAAATTATCAGATATATGGAAATGAGTATAATTTTGAAGAGGATATCAAACATGCATATGTAGTGGATTCTGATGGAGTCAGTGCTTATGCGGGAGTTAACGATTCGGAACCGCTGGAAAATTTGTATTCGTCGGATGAGATATTGGGAATAAAGGATGCCGCAGATATTTTAAGCGGGAAGATGGCAAAGTTTTTAAATGTTGATGTACAAAGTGTATGTCTTACATATGTACCGCTTAATTTTGGAGATGGTTCTGAGTGCAAAATATATCTTCCGGCATGGCAGTTTGACGGAATAAACAGGACTAAGGACGAAAATATCAGGATGTATCTTGATGCATTTACAGGAGAGGTCTATTACTATACCTATGGGGAGGCGGCTTAGTATGATAAGGGCGGAAATGAAAAAATATCTGTATTTTCCGTATCTGCTTCTTGCGGTCATAGGATGTGTTGTACTTGCTTTTAGCGCAAATGCGGATTATGATCCGTCAGGCAGTGCCGTATCGGTATTTAGGCTTGCCATAACCGGCATTGCACATAAAAGTGAGCAGCCGATAGAATACAGCGCACTTTTTATGTGGATAAAAGGGATGAACGGTTGGCTTCCGCTTATACTGCCGCTTTTAATGTCATTTGGATATATCGCAGTGCTTTCCGCGGAACGGCACAACGGCATGACAGGTTTTTTGCTCATAAGGTCGCAAAATGCAAAGTATTGTGCCACAAAGGTGACAGCAGGAGTGCTTACAGGTGGAATTCTTTTCATCACAGCGAACATTGTTTTCGGACTTATGATGCTTATTGCATTTCCGGCATATATATCATTTTCCGTGAATGAGCAGATGATGTATGCAGACTGGTACGGAACAGGCAGTATGGTGCTCATATATGTGGTAAAACGGCTTATAGGTTCTTTCTTATATGGTATGGCGGCAAGTATGTTTGGAATAGGAGCAGCAATATTTTTTAGGGATCGGTATATGCTGCTGTGCCTTCCGTTTCTACTTAATTACATATACACGCAGATTCTGCAGAGACTTACACTTGAAAACCCGGCAGTGGCGAGGCTTAACTTATCAAACCTGATGAATGTGTCGGGTGAGAGCGGCTGGGGATGGACGGTAGGACTTACTATAGTTTGTTATGTGATACTTGTTCTGCTGTATTATGCACAGGTGAAAAGGAGGCATTGCGATGGATAGATTTTCGTTTCGGGCAGCAGTGCACATTGCGCAAGCTGAATTCCGGCAGTGGCTGCGCAGCAGCAGGATAATCATACTGTTTGTCATGCTCGTATTTGTGAATGTGCAGGTGATCGGGCCGCTTCGACAGTGTAAAATGCTTATGGGAGAAATGCTTTCTATACCTGAGGCTTTTGTGGCTTTGGGAAATTCGGGAGTTATCCTTCTTATAATACCTATACTTTTTCTTGTGCTGATGGCTGATTTTCCACAGAGGACGGGAATTGACAGGTTTTATCAGATGCGCTGTACAAAGAGGACATGGATATTTGGACAGGCAGTTTTTGCGGCAGCGGCATCCTGTTTTGTGCTTTTATTCCTTTTGGTGTCATCGTGCGTTCTTATGATAGGGACAGGCAGATGGAGTCTTTCATTTTCTGATGCGGTCACACATTTTACATCAGTTTATCCGGATAGGACGGGAGATTATGTGGTGCAGCTTCTTCCTGGAAATCTGTATCAGCAGATGACACTTGAACAGGCACTTATACACACATTCTGTCTGCTGCTTTTATATTTTCTGCTCATATCATATGTGCTGCTTTTTTCGGCTGTCAGCAATCACAGATATGTGGGGATACTCGTAAATGGCTTTGCAATCATACTCGGAGCAGTCACCTGTGAGGTCAGAATGAAGCAGATGTGGATACTTCCGATGGCGCATACGATACCGTGGCTGCACTATGATGAATATCTTGACAGGATGAATTTTCCGATGTGGGGATCATATCTTTATCTGGGAGCCATAAGTGCGCTGCTTCTTGTGCTTTGCTTTGCAAGGGCAGGACATTATCAGGTAAAGGAATAGGGGGACCGCGCATGATAGAAATAAGAAATGTATCACTAAGACTGGATGGCAAATCAATTTTAAATAATATTTCGCTGACACTTGAACCGGGGAAAATCTATGGACTTGTTGGCAGCAACGGAAGCGGCAAAACAATGCTGATGAAATGCATCTGCGGATTTGTGCATCCGACAGAGGGAGAGATAAAAACAGACGGCAGGCGTGTGGGAAAAGATGTGGATTATTTGCCAAATGCAGGAATAATCATTGAAACACCGGGATTTATACCATATTACAGCGGGCTGCAAAATCTACGGCTGCTTGCCGGAATACGCAGAAAGGTTACGGATGATCAGATACGTAAGGCTCTTAAGATAACAGGACTTGATCCGGACAGCAGACTGCCGGTGCGCAAGTACAGTCTTGGAATGAGGCAGCGCCTTGGGATTGCACAGGCAATCATGGAGCAGCCGGACATACTGATACTGGATGAGCCGATGAACGGACTCGATAAACACGGTGTGGCTGATATACGTGAGCTTTTGATGGAGCTTAAAAAGCAGGGAAAGCTCATACTTCTGGCAAGCCACAATCCCGCAGATATCGAGCTGCTTTGTGATGAAGTATATGAAATGGAGCTGGGAAACATAAGAAATTTCAGTTAATAAAAAGTTTATAATTTTTATTAGCACTCACTATTGACGAGTGCTAATAATGGTGCTATAACATACTTGTAAACAAAAGAAAGCAAATTTCCAAAAGGAAAGTTACAGGTATATAAGGAGGTATGACCTATGTTATTAACAACTACAAACAACAACTTATTTGATACATTTTTCAGTGATCCATGGTTCAATGATCCTTGGTATGATGACAGGGACGTACAGAAGGCACAGAAGAAATTATACGGACACAACGGAAAGAGAATGATGCTCACCGATATCAAGGAAAGCGATAAAGGCTATGAGCTTGAGATGGATCTTCCGGGATTTAAAAAGGATGAGATTAAGGCTTCTTTAGAGAATGGTTATCTGACCATTACAGCAGAGAAAGGCTTAGAGAAAGATCAGAAAGAGGAAGAGGGCAAGAAGTATATCTGCAGAGAGCGCTACTCAGGAAGCTGTCAGAGAACCTTCTATGTGGGTGACGAGATTGAGCAGGATGACATAAAGGCATCCTTCAAGCATGGAATCCTTCGCCTGGATATTCCAAAGAAACAGCCTAAACCACAGGTTGAGGAAAAGAAATGTATCTCCATCGAGGGATAATCAGATATTGCAAATGATAAGCGGGCTGCCTGTGCAGTCCGCTTATACTATATGGTGTAATGTATATTGTTTAATTATGATGATAAATTGTTACAGGTAAATAGAAAGGCAGGTGAGTATAATGGCAGCAAAGAGAGATTATTATGAGACTCTCGGAGTGAACAAGAGTGCGGATAAAGAGGCAATAAAGAAGGCTTATCGTAAGCTGGCAAAGAAGTATCATCCTGATACAAATGCAGGCAATCCTCACGCTGAGGAGATGTTCAAGGATGTCACGGAGGCATATAATGTATTAAGTGATGAGAAAAAACGTAAGCTCTATGATGAGTTTGGCTTTGCAGGACTGCAGGAGGGCTTTTCCGAGGAGGCTGCAAGACAGGCTGCACATGGAGGCTTCGGTGGATTTGGTGGCTTCGGCGGCAATGGCTCTTTCAGTGGCTCATACAGCTCAAATGGCGGACCATTTACACATCAGGAATTTCATTTTGAGAACGGCTCCGGGGATATGGATGATATTTTCTCAATGTTCGGAGATATGTTTTCACATGGTGGCAGCTCCGGAAGTCGTGGCTCGTACAGCACAGGTGGTGCAGGGGGCTTCGGTGGAAACAGTGCAGATTGGAGCAACTTCACAGGTGGTTCAGCGCGGGGACGTTCATCGAGCCGCAAGGGTTCTGATGTTATGGCTGACCTTACGATTTCATTTGACGAGGCTGTTTTCGGATGCGAGAAATCTATTTCATTACAGGATCCGGCCACAGGCAAGGTTTCCAATCTGTCCATCCATATTCCGGCAGGAATCGAGTCGGGCAAGACAGTCAGACTTAAAGGACAGGGTAATCCGGGCAGAAACGGTGGTGCAGCCGGAGATGTGCTTCTCAACGTAAATGTGACACCGAGCAGTGAGTTTGAGCGGAAGGGACAGAATGTATACAGTACAATCCGTGTTCCGTTTACGACAGCGGCTCTCGGTGGTAAGGCGAGGGTGCATACTCTTTATGGAGATGTGGAGTGCAGCATCAAGGCAGGTACACAGGGCGGCAGCAAGATACGTCTCAAGGGCAAGGGTATTTCGAGCATGAAGAATCCTTCAGTAAAGGGAGACCAGTATGTGACTGTTGAGATTTCGGTTCCACGCAGGCTTACGCCAAGGGCAAAGGAAGCGCTTGAGGAATACAGGGCTGTGAGCTGATGAATTTTATGTGCTTTATATATGGAAAACAAATTTGAAATCCGCTATACTATAGGTATTATAGTACAGCGGATTTTTTGCTTGATGGGATAATAAGAAAGGATACAACATGAGCAATTATATAATGGATCTTAGAAAGGTGGTCGGACATGCCCCTTTACTGCAGGCGATTCTATAGAGCTTGGAGAGACTGTCGAGGAGCTTAAGTTTTTTGATGTGGCTGATATTCCGGAGGATATTTCTGAGCCAATCAGACCTGTATTTCGTGAATATATAAAGATGAGGAAAAGAGAGTAGCGATACTCTCTTTTCCTCATATGACATGTGAAATATCGAAGCTTACATGGCAATAGGAGAAGTATTATCCTCATATTCGAAGCTATGCTCATAGATATATTCTGGAGCACAATCTATTTCATCATTCATCCATGTAATGACGCCATGCATAATTTTAAAATTTGAAAATATAGCATCATCTTCAAGTGGTTTAAATGCACTACCTGTTAAAACGGATGCATCAAACACTCTTTTTTCACCGCCTGAAAATGTCACAATCATCATTAAATGATCTGTAACTTTTGCATCTGTTATAGAAATCTTATTTGATTTTTCACTTGCGTAAGCTATACCATTGACTTCAAACATTGTAATTCTCCTTATAATGGATTAATCTTATCGAAGTGTTCTCCTCGTACGGCATTATTCCAGGCTTTGTATACTTCCTCTTCATGAATTGCCAACCAGCCGATTATTATTTTTAATTGTTTTGCTGGAATTGAGCCTGCGAGAAGGTCTCCGTCAACTGCCACAACTGCTTCGTAGTCGCCATAAAATGCATGAATATGTGGCTTGTGATGCTGTTGTGTATCATTAAAATACATTTTAATAATAATACCATAAAATCTGCTTAATTCTGGCATAAATCCCCCTTTTATAAATACATTTTGATAATTCAATCATATCAAAATTTTATAAAAATTACAATTAGAAATAAACTTTAACGCTTTAAATGAAAAAAGTGCTTGCGCATGTCTTATAAAAGAGTTATCATAATACAAAACGAAACACTTAGGAGGATTTACAATGGAAAAGCGTATTTCAGGTCACACAGGCTTATTAGCACTCATAGGATCACCGGTCGGTCATTCAGGTTCACCGGCTATGTACAATTACAGTTTTGAAAAACTTGGTCTGGACTATGCATACGTTGCATTTGATATAAAAGAAGACAAGGTTAAGGATGCTATTGCAGCAATGAAAACCTTCAACATGCGTGGATGTAATGTGACCATGCCTGATAAGGTAGAGGCTGCAAAGTACATGGACGAGCTTTCACCGGCAGCCCAGATTATCGGAGCCATAAACACTATAGTAAATGACAACGGCAAGCTTACAGGACACATCACAGATGGTGAGGGATTCGTACACAACTTAAAGGATCACGGAATTGACATCAAAGGAAAGAAAATCACAGTTGCCGGAGGCGGCGGAGCTGCTACAGCTATCCAGGTGCAGTGCGCATTGGACGGAGCTCGTGAGATTACTATTTTCAACAAAAATGATGCTTTCTTCGAGCGTACACTACAGACTGCAGAGAAGATCAAAAAAGCAGTTCCTGATTGTATTGTAAATGTATACGATATTGATGATACAGCCAAGATGACAGAGGAAATCCAGTCAAGCGATATCTTTGCAAATGCAACAATCGTTGGCATGAAGCCTCTGGATGATCAGAGCGTGGTAAAAGATCTTTCAGCTTTCAGACCGGGGCTTGTAGTTGCAGATGCAGTTTACAATCCAGAGGAGACAAAGCTTCTTCGCGAAGCAAAAGAGGCAGGCTGCACATGCGTAGGCGGAAAGGGAATGCTCTTATGGCAGGGCGTCGCCGCATTCAAGCTTTACACAGGACAGGATATGCCGGTTGATGATGTGAAGAAACTGTTCTTCAGTTAGATTTAAGTTCTTATTACAATATCATTAGATAGCTTCCTGTTATACAGGAATATGATAAAACAACAGCTCGCGGTTTCCCGCGAGCTGTTGTTTTTTAGGAGTTTTTATAGGTTTATTATTTTAAAGGAGAATTTATAAATAATCGTGACGGGCAAGCACGTTTAAGATATTTCTACCTTCTTCTGTACCCTCAATGATTCTGCGGGCACGCTTGCTGTCTCCGATATTTACGATTTCAACATTGGTATTACTGAAAGCCTCATCAATCTCTGAAAGAACAGGTGTGTTGGCTCTCATACCAAGGCAGATGAATCCGTAATCAAATGGGATTTCCTCAATCTCACCCTCTGGATTCTTTACGATGAAACGGTCATTCTTAACCTCCTGCAGAGCAGTGTTGGTCATCTGTTTTACACCGTATTTTGCCATTTTTGCGTTTGTGTCACACTTTGTGACAGGGTCAAGTCCGTTTCCAATCATTGGAAGCATCTCAACCATTGTTACCTCTGCGCCTCTTTCTGTGAAGAATTCCATCACGTCAAGACCTACGGCACCACCGCCGATGATGGCGATTTTCTGTCCCTTCATATCCTCAGGATACTCATTGATGCGCTCAATCATCTTAAGGACTGTTGCAACATTTGTGCCATCCTTGTCAACGAGATCGTGAAGACCTGTGATAGGTGGGAGAGTAGGTACAGAGCCTGTTGCGTTTACTATGATATCAGGGTTTAAGGCCTTTACCATATCAACTGTTGCTGCTGTATTTTTGAAAACAAACAGGTTGTGAAGTTTGCTTGCACGGTGAATCATGTAGTTAGGGAAGTCTGCAAGACGCTTCTTGTCAGGAATCTTGGAGATAACTGATGCAAGTCCGCCAAGCTCAGCCTTCTTCTCAATGAGGAAGGTTGTACATCCAACCTCTGCTGCTGTGCAGGCTGCCTCAAGACCGGCAGTACCACCACCGATTACAACCACGTTGCAAGGTTTATTTACCTTTGTCTTCATGTAATCCTCACCGCTGTTTACGGCAGGGTTTACTGTACAGCGGATTGGCTGGTTGAGACCGATTCTGTGTCCGGCGCATCCGATGTTACATGAGATACATTTTCTGATATCGCACACATTTCCGAACTCTACCTTATTAACCCACTCAGGGTCAGCGATAAGTCCACGGCCCATACCGATGAAATCAGCATCGCCTCCTGCAAGGATATCCTCGGCTACCTGTGGGTCACGGATATTTCCTACTGTGATACACGGCTTGTTGTATTTCTCTTTTACAGCCTTTGCCATGAATGAGCGCCATCCGTCAGGTAAGTAGTTTGCATCAATCTGGTACTGGATAGATCCGTTGAGACCGCATGATACGTCGAATACATCTACTTCCTTCTCAAAATACTGTAAGTACTCAAGTGTATCCTCAAGTGTGTTTCCACCCTCCATGAGCTCGTCTGCACTGATACGGACGAAGATAGGGAAGAAAGGTCCAACCTGCTTACGAACCTCCTCGATAACCAGCTTTGCAAATCTTGCACGGTTCTCTGCAGAGCCGCCGAACTCGTCAGTTCTCTTGTTTGTGATAGGTGAAAGGAACTGGCTGATAAGGTAAGAGTGTCCTGCGTGGATTTCAACAGCGTCGAAGCCGCAGATCTGGGCGCGCTTGGCTGCCTCACCGTATTTCTTTACGATGTGCATGATTTCATCCTTCTCGAGAGGTCTTGGGATTTCCCCGCCTGCCTTTGAAGGTACGTCTGATGCTGATACAGGCTGCATTCCGATACGTGAGCTCATTGCAGAAGCACCGGCGTGATTTAACTGTATTGCGATACATGCACCATGCTTGTGAACGCTCTCGCAGAGCTTGAAAAGTCTTGGGATGTAGTTGTCCAAATCAATACGAAGCTGTGTTGTTCCGTTTGAACCCTGCGGAGAGTCAACGCTGGCATTCTCAACGATGATGAGACCAGTGCCGCCCTTTGCTCTCTGCTCATAGTAGTTTATGTGGAGAAAGCTCATTTCTCCGTTCTGCTCACCGTAGTTAGTTCCCATTGGAGTCATGACGATACGGTTCTTCACTGTCATTCTGCGTACTGTAATTGGCTCGAAAATATGTGGATATTTGTTTTTCATAGTATTTTTTCTCCTTAATCTGCTAACCGGGTGGGCACACGGTAGTGTAAATTGCTCTCATTACATTATAGTTTTGTTTCATTAAACTGATTGTCAATATTTATTATCAAAGGCTGTGATATACAAAGTATGTGATTCTTTTAACAATCAAAAAGTGCAATGCACTCTTGTTACGTTCAAGGTACAGCAAAAATGTATAAATGTCCAATGCATCTTTTATACGAAATCTATAGTTTTTGTCTATCAAATGGTGTATATTATTTCTAGACTTTGTTGTGAGCGTTTGTCGGAGGTCCGCTTGCCCTGCGCTGCACACCGGTGGTATATGCTCGATTTATGACGTGTCGTGTGGGAGTTATATGCCGCCTCAAGCAAAAGTGGCGCGGAAAATACTCGTTCAAGCAGCACAGCCTTTAGTATACCAATAAAGTAAAAAGCGCGTTTGATTTTTCGCGCCTGATAAACTCTGTTTGAGGCGGCATTTACTCCCACTAGACTAAGGAATTATGAGAGCATATACCACCGGTGTGCAGCGCAGGGCAAGCGGACCTCCGGCGAATAAATATATTAAATACACAGGGGGTGTACTATGAATCTGAGTCAATTGCAGTACTTCAAGGTACTGGCACAGGAAGAACATTATACGAGGGCTGCACAGATGCTGTCGATTACGCAGCCGTCTTTAAGCCATGCAATCTCACAGCTTGAGCAGGAGCTTGGCACGCGTTTGTTTGAAAAAAAAGGAAGAAATGTCGTGCTGACCAGATATGGGAAGATGTTTCTGCCGTATGTTGAGGAATCATTAAAGGTGCTTAATGAGGGTGTGCAGCGCATTCAGGAGGTCAATGGCAGCAGGCATGGAATCATACATCTGGCATATATATATACGATGGGAAGTGAGTTCGCGCCAAAGCTGGTGCGTAAATTTCTCGATGCATACCCGGATTATGATATAGAATTTCATTTTACGGTTGGAACAACCGGTGAGATTATAGATGGACTAAAGGATGACAAATATGACATAGTTTTTTCTTCTTATAAGGATGGGGAACAGGATATAGATTTTAAGAAGATTGCGAATCAGAAGCTTGTGCTTGCAGTGCCCATGGACCATCCGCTTTCCATAAAGGACAGTGTGGATTTGCGTGACACAATAGAGTATCCGCAGATTTATTTTGAGAAGGGCAGCGGTCTGCGTCCGGTCATTGACCAGATGTTTGAGGAGATAGGACAGTTTCCGAAGGTAGCCTTCGAGATGGAGGAGGATTCGAGTATGGCGGGTCTCGTGGCGCAGGGCTTTGGAATAGCTGTTATGCCTGATATTCCAATACTTCGGTCACTTTCTGTAAAGACGCTTGATATATACAATCCTCCTTATGAGAGAGCGGTGTATCTGGCAACGCTTAAGCAGAGATATTTATCACCGGTTGCGAAGGCATTTATCAGGTTTGTGATCGAGGAGACTGCCTAGCTGCAGCTTTCCCGCACAAACTCTATGAAGCGCTTGATAGCCGGAAGCTGGTATTTGCCTGTCATGTAGCCCATGTATACAGTGTGTGAGAATGACTCATGCGATACGAGGTGGCGTATGCAGATGTCATCGCGGTGAATTGCATCGACATCTGCGACAAGCGCAATGCCAAAGCCCTGCGCCACGAGGGAGGCGATGCCGTTCTCATCGGGTGACTCACATATGAAGTTTGGCGATACATCATGCTTCTTGAAAAAGCTTCTGGTGTACTTGCCAAGGCCTGAGTGTCTGGCATAGCCGAGCACGGGATAGTCAGCGAAATCAGTGGCTTCCATGGTATCCTTAAGTGTCAGTGGGTGGCCGGGAGGCAGTATGGCAACTATTTCCTGCCTTATAATAGGAACAAAATCAATACCATTTTCATCTGGCGAGTATGAACCGAAAATTATGTCATACCTGCCTTTTTTTAATCCCTCAATATTCACAGAGGTGATGTCCTGAAAGAAATTGAATGTGATATTTTTATTTTCCTTTTCGGTGAGGAAAGAGCGCACGATAGTTGGGATAAACACCTTTGCAAGAGGTGATACGTAGGCGATATCGATGTGTCCGCCGTCGGTTGCAATCTGGTGCATTTTGTTCTCGGCTCTCTTTACATCGTCCAGAATAGTAGACACGTGTTCTAAAAAAATCTCCCCGGCCTTGGTCAGTATTACATTCCTGCCTCTCTTTTCAAATAGAGTGACGCCAAGCTCGTCCTCTAAAGCAGCTATCGAACGGCTGAGGCTTGGCTCTGTGATATTCATTTTTTCGGCAGCCTGATTGAAGTGTTCCAGAACTGCCGCTTGGTAAAAATAACTTAATTGATTGAACGTCATGCATAAATCTCCATAAAATAATAGATATAGTCTATGAATTACAAATATTATAGCCTAAATTTGTGCATATTATAACATGATTAGTACAGTAATGCTATTAAAAAATAACAAAATAAGCATTGGAAGTACCGAAAATAATGCGTTATAATATCATTATCAAAGGTTGTTAAGTTTTTAACGAAGTGGGCATCGTTGAAAACATAGCCAAGTAAAATACGAATAATCAATATTATCACATTTAAAAATGAAGGAGATTTAATCATGGCAGAGAGAATCACAGGACACACAGAACTCATCGGACTTATGGCTTACCCAATCAGACATTCAAGCTCACCGGCAATGCACAATGAGGCATTAGCATATCTTGGACTTGACTACGCTTATCTGGCATTTGAGGTTGACAACAACACTCTTGAGGATGCGGTTAAGGGAATCAGAGCATTAAAGCTTGTAGGCTCTAATGTATCAATGCCAAACAAGACAGTTGTAGGACAGTACTTAGACAAGCTTTCACCGGCAGCAGAGCTTTGCGGAGCTGTAAATACAATAGTAAACGAGAACGGAGTACTCACAGGACACATCACAGACGGTATCGGCTTCATGCAGGCGCTCAAGGATAACGACATCGATGTTATCGGAAAGAAGATGACAATCGCAGGAGCAGGCGGAGCTGCTACAGCTATCGAGATTCAGGCAGCACTTGACGGTGTCAAGGAAATCTCAATCTTCAACATCCATGACAAGTTCTGGGCAAACGCTGAAGAGACAGTTAGAAAGATCAACGAGAAGACAGACTGCAAGGCTACTCTTTACGACCTTGATGACAAGGAGAAGTTAAGAGAAGAGATGGCTGATTCCTACATCTTCGTAAACGGAACAGGTGTTGGCATGAAGCCACTCGAGGGAATGTCTGTAGTACCTGACAAATCATTCTTCCGTCCTGAGCTTATCGTAATTGACGTACCTTACTCTCCACTTGAGACAAAGATGCGTTCTATGGCAAAAGAGGTGGGCTGCAAGACAATGAACGGTCTTGGAATGATGCTTTTCCAGGGAGCAGCAGCCTTCAAGCTCTGGACAGGAAAAGATATGCCAATCGAGCATATGAAGGAAGTATTAAACATCAGATATGATGATTAATCAGCCGTAGAAATTAAATCACATTGAATTATTTTGACAGAAATTAAGGAGAACACTGATGAATAAAAAATATTTACCTAGCGCATTAATCCTTTACCTAAACTACTTTATACACGGAGTGGGCTGCTCTATCCTCGGACAGGCAGTTATCAAGGAGGCTCTCGCAGCTTCATGGGGAGTGCAGGTTATGGCTATCACAGCTATTTCAGCAGCCCTGGGACTTGGACGTCTTATCGCACTTCCGTTTGCAGGACCTTTATCAGATAAGCTCGGACGCCGTATCTCAACAGCAATCGGAAGCGGCTCTTATGCTATCTACCTGATCGGACTTGCCCTTGCATTCAATGCAGGAACACATGGTGGATACCAGATTGCTTATATCTGTGCTATCATTGGCGGTATTGCGAACTCATTCCTTGATACAGGAATTTACCCTGCAGTATCAGAAATCATCTACAAAGCACCGGGTGTTGCAACAATGGGAATCAAATTCTTCATCGCTATCGCACAGATGCTTTTACCATTCGTACTTGGTATGACAGTTGCTACAACAGCAGCAGGACTTACATCATACAACACACTGTTCTTCGGATGTGGAATCATCTACATTGTACTTTTAGTATTAGTAATGCTCTTCCCGCTTCCTGATACCGATGCAAAGGCAGAGGGAAAAAAAGAAGGACTTATCGCAAGCTTAAAGCACACACATTTTTCTGTTGAGTCAATCGCAATGATTATCATTGGATTTACATGTACAGGAACCTTCCAGTTATGGCTCAACTGTGCACAGAACTTTGCAAAAGAGAACGTAGGCTGGGCTGATCCGTCAGTTATGCAGTCATACTACTCAGCAGGAACCATGATAGCTCTTATCGTAACTGCACTTTTAACAAGAAAAATCAAGGATGTCAGATTTATCCTTGTTTACCCTGTAATCTGCCTTGCAACAATGGCAGTAGTGTTAGTCGGACAGACAAAGCCACTCATGATCGCAGGTGCATTCATCATCGGATGGGCAGGAGCAGGCGGACTTTTACAGATCGTAACATCTGTATGCAACATGCTCTTCCCTAAGATCAAGGGAACAGTAACAGCGCTTGTAATGATCGCTTCATCACTTTGCAACTACACAATCCTTACAGCAGCATCAAAGATGCAGCCATCACAGGTTATGGTAATGAACATCGTGCTCACAGCAATCGGCGTGATACTTGGATTATTCGTAAACCTGCGCTATACTAAGATGGTAGAGCTGTCTAAAGAGGATTAATACGTTACTCAAACTTCCCATACTATGGGAGCCGGCCTAGTATACAGTGTATTCCTCAGAAAAAATATGAAGTTAACCACGGATTTGAATCGATATAGATTACTTTAATATGTAAGGTTATATCCGTTTTTAAAGTTAATGGAACTCCGTGGCAGTTCATATTGTTTTCTTCGGAACAACTGTATACTCTCCGGCAAATATAGTTTTATGTATGGAATGTTTTGGTACATTAAATTATACTGGGGAGTATAATTATCATACAGTTAAAGTAAGAAAGGAAAAAATCATGAACACCATTAAGGTTAGAGATATTGAAATCGGTGCAGGCGCACCTAAAATCATCGTTCCTATCGTAGGCGTTACAAAAGACGACATCATCGCAGAGGCAAAGACATTTGACTCTATCCCTGTTGATATGGTTGAGTGGCGTGTTGACTGGTTCGAGAATGTATTCGAGTTTGACAAGGTTGAGGAGGTATTAAAGGAGCTTCGTGATGCTCTCGGAAATATTCCAATCCTTATGACATTCCGTACTTCAAAAGAGGGCGGAGAGAAAGCAATCGAGCCTGAGGCTTATGCCAATCTTAATATCAAGGCTGCACAGACAGGATACGTTGATTTTGTAGATGTAGAGATTTTTACAGGCGATGAGATTGTAAAGGAAATCATCGACGGCGTACATGCTGCAGGTGCAAGAGTTATCGCTTCAAACCATGATTTCTTCAAGACTCCTGCACAGTCTGATATTGTTTACAGACTTCGCAAGATGCAGGATATGGGAGCTGATATCCCTAAGATTGCAGTTATGCCACAGAATAAGCGAGACGTACTCACACTTCTTTCTGCTACAGAGGAAATGGTTACAGATTACGCTGACAGACCAATCATCACAATGTCAATGGCAGGCACAGGTGTTATAAGCCGTCTCTGCGGTGAGGTATTCGGATCTTCAATGACATTCGGTGCCGCAAAGAAAGCTTCTGCACCAGGACAGATGGGAGTAGAGGATCTGTCTACGGTACTTGGATTACTTCATAAGAGCATGTAAGAAAAGCTTGTATAAAACCATGCGATAAAATAAAATGGCGCCTCGGCATCTGTAAACTATGTGCTGTGACGCCATTTTTGAAGATGATAACAAATAGTAATATATAAAATTGTGAATATTTACGTGGGAAAACAGCAATAATTCAGTTAAAATAATACGTATAATTATTCACGGAAAGGGGATATTTCATGAAGAAAATACTGCACTATCTGGATGAATATCTTGAAGAATTTTTAATGGTCATTTTCCTGATTGCGATGACTCTTATCATGGGTATTCAGGTGTTTTCAAGATATATTCTTGGCATGTCGCTTTCATGGTCTGAGGAAATCACAAGATACCTGTTTATCTGGTCGGCATTTTTGAGTGTCAGCCTTTGCACACGTAAATGCATATCCATAAAGATAGACCAGTTTATACAGCTTTTTCCACGAAGAGGAAAATCGCTCTGGAAGGTATTAAATCTGACAGTTGAGTTTGTATTTTTCGTATATTTGATACCTTTTTCGTTCATATATTTAAAGAACACTATCGAAAGCGGTCAGGTAAGTCCTGCCTGCGGTATCCCTATGTACTATGTGCAGGCTGCACCGTTTGTATGTTTTATAATTACGGCCTTCCGCATCGCGCAGAGATGGTTTGGCGAGTGGAAAATTGTCCTGAAAAAAGATGAAAAGCCTCTTGAGGAGGGCAGTATTGCTTCGGTTATAGAGGAAGCCGTTGTCGAAGACACTTACCGCGAGAAAGAGCTTGTGGAGGATATTGAAGCAATTCATAGTAAAGCTGAAAAGAGAAAGGAGAAATAGATGTCAGTAGCAGTAGTTTTTATATTATTTGTGATATGTCTGGTCATTGCTATTCCGGTATCTATTTCCCTGGGAATAGTGGCAGTGCTGCCGGGCGCGTTTGACTCATCTTTTACAGCCAGTGCCAGCTATGTTATCCGCTCTATGCTCGGTGGTATAGACAGCTTCCCGCTTTTAGCGGTGCCTATGTTTGTGCTTGCCGGAATAGTCATGGCACACGGCAAAATCTCACAAAAATTGTTTGATGTTTTTGTGTATTTTATAGGAAAAAGAACCGCAGGAATCCCATGTGCGGTTATCATCACCTGCTTGTTCTATGGAGCGATTTCCGGCTCTGCGCCTGCAACTGTTGCGGCTGTCGGAAGTATGACCATTCCGCTTCTTATGGAGCTGGGCTACAAAAAGGATTTTTCAACGGCAATTGTTGCGGTTGCGGGAGGACTCGGAGTCATCATACCGCCAAGCATACCTTTTATCATGTATGCGATGGCAACCGGTGAGTCGGTCAGTGATCTCTTTCTTGCAGGAATCATTCCGGGACTTTTGATAGGAGCGCTTCTTATGTTTTATGCATATTATCACTGCAAGCGCTATGGAGAGGACAAGGAAAAGATAAATGCAAAGGTCTCAGAGCTTAGAAGCAAGGGGCTTTTTAGCATATTGAAGGACAGTATATGGGCACTTTTGAGCCCGGTTATAGTACTTGGATGCATTTACGCCGGTATAGCTTCGCCTACAGAGGCTGCGGTGATTTCAGTATTTTATGCGCTTTTTGTAAGTCTTTTTATTTACAAATCCATAAAGGTAAAAGAGATATGGGGCATCATGGTGGAGGCGATGAAGACATATGCACCTATATTGTTTATACTTGCCGCATCGACAGCGTTTTCACGCGTACTCACACTCATGCAGGTGCCACAGACAGTCAGCGCATGGATACTCGCACATTTTACAAATGAGATAGTGCTTCTTATCGTGATAAATGTGTTCCTGCTCATTGTTGGAATGGTTATGGATACCACACCTGCTATCCTTATTTTAAGCCCAATACTGCTTCCAATCGTGCAGAGCATCGGAATGAACCCGATCCACTTTGGTGTGGTCATGATCGTAAACCTTGCAATCGGATTTGTCACACCGCCTATAGGAGTAAACCTGTTTGTGGCAAGCTCACTGACGGATGTTCCGGTCATGCGGATAGCAAAGAAGGCAGCGCCTATGATAGGATATTTCCTGCTGGCACTTCTGCTTCTTACATTTATTCCGGCAATCAGCCTGTGCTTATTATAGAGAAATAGTAACTATTCGGTACAGAAATATGTAATAACAGGTATAAGCAGATTTAATGATGATTGTAGGACATTTAGGCACACAGTTGTAATTGGAGAAAAATATGAGTAGATTTGGCTTGTTTTTATGTAAAAAAGCTGGTAAATATAATAAACCGCGTAAATCGTATAGCAAATATAGATTGTGGCGAAGAGCAGCAGCCGTCATGATGATACTTTCGCTTACAGCAGGACTTGCCGCGTGCGGTGGCTCTACTGGTGAAGGCTCGCAGGCTGCAGCTAAGGATGCCGGGGTACAGCGCTACGCATGGCCTCTCGGCAGCTCAAGTCCTGAGGACACCGTGACACAGATATATGCAGAGAAATTTGCCGATGAAGTGGACAGATTAAGCGATGGCAAAATGAAAATCAGTGTGTATCCAAACAGTGTACTGGGCGGAGACAGAGAGCTTCTCGAGTCATGCAAGGATGGAGATATACCTTTTGTAGTGCAGAACACTGCGCCGCAGGTAACTTTCATGAAGGATACTGCAGTATTTGATATGCCGGCACTCTTTGATAGCATTGATGAAGTGCGTGAGCATGTGGACAATCCAAAGTTTATGAAGCTCATGCAGCAGGTCTACAATGACGGCGGCTACGAGCTTTTGGGATATGCAGACCAGGGCTTCCGTGTCATGACAACAAACAAAAAGATAGAAAGCCTTGCTGATTTTAAGGGGCAGAAAATCCGTACCATGGAAAACTCTTATCATATGGCATACTGGAAGGCACTCGGAGCAAGCCCGACACCTATGACTTTCTCGGAGGTGTATATCGGCTTACAGCAGGGCACTATAGACGCGCAGGAAAACCCATACGAGGTAATCGTATCCAATAAGCTCTACGAGCAGCAGGATTATGTAGTGGAGACAAATCATCTGCCACATCTGATATCGCTTATAGTAAGCGAGGAGTTCATGAAAGGACTGACAGATGAGCAGCAGCAGATTATCCGTGATGCAGCCGAGACAGCGAAACAGTACGCTAGAGAGCAGTCTGACGAGAGGATTGCCTCAAAGATAAAGACAATCGAGGATAGCGGCACACAAATCATCACCTTAAGCGATGAAGTGCATGAGCAGATTCGCAAGGAGTGTCAGCCGATATATGAATCGATTGAGAAAAATGTGTCGTCTGATATTGTGGAAGCATATCTGACACAATAACACTTTAAAGCATTAAAATATTTTGCTTGATAAATTGGTAAAGTCTTGTTATACTATGACTAAGAAATTTGTGGTTATCAAAATTGCAAAATACTATAACATGAAGTTATAATAATTATAATTTGACGATATTTCGTTAAATATCAAAATCCAATATGAAAACCACACATAAGTAAGGAGACACACCATGGACAAAATCGAGGAAATCCGCGCAAAGATTGGGGAATGTGACGATATAATAATTAAGCAGCTTGCGGTCAGAATGTCACACATTCAGGAGATTATATCATACAAGAAGGCAACAGGAATCCCAATCTTACAGCCGGAGCAGGAGAAAAAGCAGACAGATGCACTTGCGGCAAAGCTTGGTGACAATGAATTTGAGGAAGAGATACTTGATATTTTCAAGTATATCATGAAGAACAGCCGTCGTATCCAGGCAAAGAGCCTTTTCGATTACAATATCTTCCTGATCGGTTTCATGGGTGCAGGAAAAAGCACTGTAGCAGGAGAATTAAAGGATAAGCTCGAGATGGACCGTGTCGAGATGGATCAGATGATTGTTGAGAATCGTGGCATGTCAATCTCAGAAATATTTGATGAGTTCGGTGAGGCATATTTCAGAAACTTAGAGAGCAACACACTTATAGAGCTTCAGAAGAGAAAGCAGACTATCGTTTCCTGCGGTGGTGGTGTTGTCATGAGAGAGGAAAACGCAGATCATATGAAGAAAAACGGCCGTGTCGTTCTTCTTACAGCAAAGCCTGAGACTATCTACGAGCGAGTAAAGGATAGTGACGAGCGCCCGATACTAAACGGCAACATGAATGTTGAGTATATCAGCGGCCTTATGGAAAAGCGAAAGGAACGCTATGAGGCAGTGGCAGATGTAACAGTTGCTACAGATGGCAAGAATGTTACACAGATATGCGAGGAAATCATTGCAAAGCTTATCGCACTTGATAATGAGCAGGACAATAAACAGGCATAATACAGGAATAGCACAGCACATATTATGGCGGTAGCCGGTTATCAGACCGGCTGCTGTTTTTTGTTCAAATACTTTAGGGGTGTGTTGCTTGAAATAATTGCAAATATGATGTATAGTACTCTACAATTTAAGAGATACTGATTAAGTATGGCAGCATAACAAGGAGGTCATAATTATGTGTACAGCAGCAGCTTATAAAACAAAGGATTTCTATTTTGGAAGAACACTCGACTACGAATTTTCATATGGAGATGAGATTGCGGTAACACCACGAAACTATGTGTTTGATTTCAGGCATTCGGGAAAGCTTGAAAACCATTATGCAATCATTGGAATGGCACATGTGGCAGGTGACTATCCTCTTTACTATGATGCTATAAATGAAAAGGGACTCGGTATGGCAGGACTGAATTTCGTGGGAAATGCAGCGTATGCGGCAGCAGACGAAAACAGCTCATGCGAGAATGGCACATGCGGCATTGCAAAGACAAAGGTGGCACAGTTTGAGTTTATACCGTGGATACTGTCACTATGCGCTACGGTAGCGGAGGCAAAGCAGAAATTAAATCGTATTTTACTGGTAGATACACCATTTAGCAGTCAGCTTCCGGTTGCACAGCTTCACTGGATTATAGCCGACAGAAATGAGTGCATTGTGGTGGAGTCGATGGCAGACGGTATGCATGTTTACGACAATCCGGTAGGTGTGCTCACAAACAATCCGCCATTCCCATATCAAATGGCTGCACTCAATAATTACAGAGGCTTATCCACAAAGCAGCCTGAAAATACATTTGCACCGGGAGTGGAGCTTAGTGCATACAGCCGCGGAATGGGAGGCCTGGGACTGCCGGGAGATTTATCATCGCAGTCACGCTTTGTACGTGTGGCATTCACAAAGCAAAACTCCAAATCGGATGACAGTGAGAATGCAAGTGTGAGCCAGTTCTTCCACATATTAGGTTCTGTAGACCAGCAGAGAGGTCTGTGCGAGGTGACAGAGGGCAAATATGAGATTACGCTCTACACCTCATGCTGCAACTGCGACAAGGGAATCTACTACTACACCACATATGACAATAGCCAGATCACAGCGGTAGACATGAACAGGGAGAATCTTGATGAGAAGCTGCTTATCAGATATCCTGTTATTACGGAGGGAAAGATTTGTTGGCAGAATTAGAGAATCTGTTTGCGCTGCAGGATAAAAATTACAGGGAATTTCATGCGAGGCTTATGCCCAATATTGAAAAAGAACGCATAATAGGAATAAGAGTCCCGGTGCTTAGAAAGTACGCAAAGGAGCTTGCTCATGGCAGCAGGCTTTTTTTGTCGGTTCAAAAAGAAAAACGGGTCTGTAATACAGTGAAGGAAAATGATTGTGACAATGTGGAAAAGTTTCTAAATACTCTGCCACATTACTACTATGAGGAAAATAACCTGCATATGTTTCTGATTATGCAGATGAAGGATTATGATACGGCATTGGATTATCTGGAAGCATTCCTGCCATACATAGACAACTGGGCGACCTGCGACAGTGGTGTGCCGGCTGTGTTCAAAAAGCACAAAAATGAGCTTCTTTTGCATGTATATAAGTGGCTGGATTCGGATAAGCCCTACACTGTCAGGTATGGCATTGGCACTTTGATGCGCCTATATCTCGATGAGGATTTTGATATAAAATATGCTTTAGATGTGGCAAAAATCCGTTCCGAGGAGTATTATGTAAACATGATGAAGGCGTGGTATATCGCTACGGCACTTGCAAAGCAGTATGATGCAGTGCTGCCGATACTGCAGGAAAGGCTTATGGATAGCTGGAGTCACAACAAGGCGATACAAAAAGCGCGTGAGAGCTATCGCATCACGCCACAGCAGAAGGAGTATCTGAGTACATTAAAGGTTTAATGAAAAGAGACAAAAATTTATGAAAATAAAAAGCTTATTTGAATCAAAATTTATAAAGGTGTTTGACCTTCAGTACCAAGAGGACAGGCATTATTATAATGCCACAAGGAGAGATGAAGAAGACCTTGTGGCCGCTAAATCCACAGAGGAGTTTAAGAAAATGCTTCCGGATGCGGTGAGCTGCGTGGTGATATGGAATCCGTCAGATGATGACGAGAAATCAGGTCATGAGCCATGTCTGTTAATGAACCGCGAGTTCCGATATCCGACGGGTCAGTACCTGCTCAGCGTACCTGCAGGACTTATTGATCCGGAGGATTGCACCGGGGATAATGATAATACAGCGCCACTTATAAAAACTGCCATGCGTGAGCTTCATGAGGAGACCGGCCTTAAAGTGACAGAAAAAGACACGGTTTCTGTAATCAATCCATGTCTTTTCAGCACACCGGGCATGACAGATGAAAGCAACGCCCTTGTAAAGATTGTACTTAACCGCGATAGCCTTAATGGAATGTCGCAGGAGGGCGCAGTGGGTGGCGAGCTCTTTGACGGATTCGACCTTCTGACTAAGGCGCAGGCGAAGAAGATACTTGAGGATGGAGTGGACGAGCACGGCATATACTATTCTGTGTATACATGGGCGGCACTTACGTATTTCGTAGCAGACTTGTGGAGGTAGATGTGGAATGTAGCGTGGTTAACCCAGCATGCGGCCGCATGCTTGCCATACAGTGGCATTTAAAATACGGAGGAATAACATGAACGATAAAAAATACTCGCTGCGCCCATATCTGCTTGCATACAAATGGCACTATGCGATAGGCATTTTTGTGCTTCTTGCAGTAGACCTTGCAAATCTGTACATTCCGCAGTTTATTGGGGAGATAATCGACGGAATCACTGCAGGAAAGCTTGATATGGCGGGCGTGGGCGGCATTATATTTAAGATATTGATAACAGGTCTGATAATCATGGCGGGGCGCTTTGGATGGAGATATTTCATCATAGGAGCATCAAGAGGAATAGAATACAGACTGCGCGATGATATGTTTTCACATATGGAGACACTCTCGGCGCGCTATTACAACAGCCATAAGACTGGAGATCTTATGGCATATTTCACTAACGATTTACAGGCTGTCAGGATGGGAACAGGAATGGCCGTCATCACCGTGTTTGACGCGGTAATCATGACGGTGATGGTGCTTGTCAAAATGGTAGTATACGTGGATTTTAAGCTGACATTATTTGCTTTTATTCCACTTATTTTTATAGCAATCGGCTGCTATTTTTATGGAATAGAGTCAAAGAAACGTCAGGTAAAAAGGCAGGATGCTTTCTCATATCTGTCTGACAAGGTGCAGGAGAGCATTGCCGGTATCCGTGTGGTCAAGGCATTTGTGCAGGAGGATGAGGACTTTAAGCAGTTTGAAAACGCTTGCGAGAACAGTAAAGAGAAAAATCTTGCTGTTGTAAAGCTTCGTGCTGTCTTTGGCCCGGCGCTGGATGCCGTAATCGGAATAAGCGTGATAGTGACACTCATCGCAGGCGGCAGGATGGTGCTTGACGGACAGGTTTCGATAGGCCAGTTCGTGGCATTCAACTCATACATCGATATGCTTGTGTGGCCTATGATTGCGGCAGGCGACTGTATCAACACATTTTCACAGGCGGCTGCGGCATGGGGCAGAATCCGGACTATTTTCGAGGAAAAACCTGATATTGTCGATATGGTGCCACCGGAAAATGTAATAGAAAATGATGGCATGGCAGGCAGAAATACAGATAATTTAGCTGATGGTATTTATGATAAAATACAAATACATGGCGATATACAGCTTAGCCACCTCAGCTTCACATACCCTGACGGCACCAAGCCGGTGCTTTCAGACGTGAGTATACATGTGAAGCAGGGCGAGATGCTTGGTATCTTAGGACGTACCGGAAGCGGAAAATCATCACTTGCCGACCTTTTGCTTAGAGTCTATGACTGTGAAAACGGCATGATACTTTTAGATGGCCGCCCGATAACAGACTATCCGCTGGCGGTTTTACACCGTGATATCTCATATGTGCCACAGGAGAATTTCCTGTTTTCCGACACACTCGAGGAGAATATTGCATTTGGTCTGGAGGACAGGATTGCCGACAATCCGGCAATTCTTGATGCGGTAAAACAGGCTGCAAAGGACGCGTGTATACACGATAATATCATGGGCTTTCCGGATGAGTACAAGACCATGGTAGGAGAGCGCGGAGTGACACTTTCGGGAGGCCAGAAGCAGCGAAGCTCGATAGCCAGAGCACTTTTAAAGGATTCTGCAATCCTTATACTGGATGATTCACTTTCTGCTGTCGATACCGATACAGAGGAGCAGATACTTGAAAACCTCATGGAAACCAGACAGGGCAAGACAACCATAGTGATTGCCCACAGGATTTCCACATTGCAGAAGGCTGACCATGTGGCAGTGCTTTCTGACGGAAAACTGACAGAGTATGGTACTCCTGAAGAGCTGCTTGAGCTTGGCGGTTTTTACGCTGATATCAGCCATAAGCAGCAGCTTGAGAGTGAGCTTGGCAGTTAAAGTGTTTGAAAAGCGTTGCTACGCAGATTTGACGATGAATAGTTACGAAATAACAGAGAAGATTATAGTATGAATTCGAGTGAAAATATAAATAAAAACGAAATGAATAAAAAAAGCTCCACAATGCGCCTCATAGCCTACATGAAGCCGTATGCCCACTGGGTGATTTTTGCCCTTCTGCTGGTGCTTGGACTGACAGCCTTTGACCTTTACAGGCCGATGCTGGTGGGTGATGCAATTGATACTTTTGGAGCAAATGGGGATTATGATGTAATAATTGCTACAGCTATCAAATATGCGGTTGTACTTGCCTTAAGCTTTGCATTCAACATCGCTCAGACCTGGATACTGCAGAAAACAGGCCAGAATATCATTCTTCAGATTAGAAAAGACCTCTACAGACATATCCAGTCTCTTGGCAGCAGGTATTTTGATATCACGCCGGTTGGAAAGCTTGTAACCCGTGTGACAAATGATGTTGAGGCTCTCAATGAGATGTATTCGGGCATTCTCGTACAGCTTTTCAGAAATATTGTAAAAATAGTGGGACTTGCAGGCGTCATGCTCGTGCTTGATGTTAGGCTTGCTGCGATATCATTTGTGCTGATGCCGCTTGTAATTGGGCTAACGGTGCTGTGCCAGAAAATTGCCAGAAATATTTACAGGCTTTACCGTACGCGCCTGACGGACATCAATACATTTTTGTCCGAGCATCTTTCGGGAATGAAAATTATACAGATATTTGGCAGACAGGAGCGCAAGTTCGAGGAATTTCATGATAAAAATACAAAGCTCTACAAGGCTTTTTACAGGGAGATGCTTATGTATGCGGTGTTCCGTCCGCTTATCTATATTCTGAGCATTTTGTCGCTGATGATAGTACTGTGGTTCGGAAGCAGAAATGTGTTTGATGAGATTATTTCGGTTGGTACTTTGTATATTTTCTCAAATTACATCAGGTCATTTTTTGACCCGATACAGGAACTTGCAGAGCAGTTTTCGACACTGCAGTCATCAATTGCATCAGCCGAGAAGATATTTACTGTTATGGATGAGGAGGAATTTATTCCTGAGGTCGAAAATCCAAAGCAGCCGGATAAAATCATCGGAAAAATTGAATTTGACCATGTCTGGTTTGCCTACGACGGCGAAAACTATGTGCTTAAGGATGTCTCATTTGTCATAAATCCGGGCGAGAAGGTGGCCTTTGTCGGCGCAACCGGAGCAGGAAAATCATCCATTTTAAATCTTATAGGCAGGTATTATGATATACAAAAGGGACATATCTACATTGATGGCATCGATATCAGACAGCTTAGCAAAAAGCAGCTTCGCAGTGCAATCGGTCAGATGCAGCAGGATGTGTTTATATTCGAGGGGGATGTGGCGTACAATATCCGCCTGAATGATGACAATATCACGGATGCGCAGGTGAAGGCGGCAGCAGAATATGTAAATGCCTCACACTTTATCGAAAAGCTCCCGCAGGGCTATCACGAGCCGGTTACGGAGCGTGGTGCGACCTTCTCGGCAGGAGAGCGTCAGCTATTGTCCTTTGCGAGGACACTCGCCCACAATCCGAGCATACTGGTCATGGACGAGGCAACCGCCAACATAGATACAGAGACAGAAATTCTCATACAGGAGGCGCTCGAAAAGCTTATGGATGGCAGGACAACAATCATGGTTGCGCACCGTCTCTCCACTATCCAGCATGCCGACTGCATCATGGTCATGCACAAGGGACGTATATGTGAGCGCGGTACGCACAGGGAGCTTCTGGAGCAGGATGGCATATACAGGAAGCTGTATGAGCTGCAGATATCGTAGGGATAATTAGCATAAGCTGCAGATATCATATGGGTAATTTATAATATGATATGAGGGTCAAAAGGTATTTTGCCCTTAATGAAAGGTGACTTGGGATGGTATGGAAAATAAACAATAACTGTCAGATCTTTTTAGAAAAAACGGATTCCATCGCAGGCCGGCAGAAGGAGATAATTCCACATGTGTCTGCCTATTATGTGGATAAATACACAACTATTTCAGAAAAAGGTGTAAAAACAGGCAGCAACAGGCTGTGTGGCACAGCAAATCAGGAGCTTTTGGCGGGATACATGCTCTACAAATATCTGGGGATATCATCGGATGAACAGCTTGTCAGAAATGAGCATGGTAAGCCGGAAATAGCAGCAGGATATAAGAATGAGAGCGCAGCTTTTTTTAATCTGGCACACAGCGGCCCATATGTGGTGCTTGCAATATCAGACAGACCTGTTGGCGTGGACATAGAGCAGACAAAACGCATGAGCTTCAAGGTGGCAAAGCGTATAATGCGAAAAGAGCAGCTTGACAGACTCGAAGGCTTTGAGAATGAATCTGAAGCATTTCAGATTGAGCTTACAAAATACTGGACACAGTATGAGGCGATAATGAAGCTCGTCGGTACAGGCTTTTCAGGGGAGCTGGATGATGAGACTATGGAGGCTTATGAAAAAAGGGTAGTGTTTCGTAAGCTTGAGGATTATGTAATTGCGGTGGTGATAAAGTAGAGATTGAAAAAATTTCTTGGTTATTGTAATATATAAGCGTGGATTGCGTCTATATAAGTGAAGGAAGCCATGAAGCTATCTATGGAAGCATAATGATGAAGTTGTATATTTTAAGGGGGGATTTGCCATGAAGAAGATTCAATTATTTTTAAAGTACTTAGTTTTAATGCTTTTTTTAATAGTATGGATTATTATAATGTTTTTCACCGATTATATGAATTCACAGTCGTTTAAGCTATATTGCATGTTTGTAGTGGGGTGTGGATGTGCATACTCAATCTGGCAGAAAACCTATGTACCGGATGCAAGGTCATATATTGCAGAAAAAGCATTAGCATTAATACTTATAGTAGCTGCTTTCATCAGATTATTATGTTTTTAATAAAAAAAGTCAAAATACGTAACAGACTTTTCTGTTGCGTATTTTTTTTGGTTGTTTTTTTATCCACATATGTTAGAATATAATCAAAGCAGTTTTTCTATAGCAACCTGTGCGGTCGTTGGCACATTTATTACAGATATGACTATATGCTCTGTAAATATGTGAGGCATA
>ERZ825137.221-NODE-221-length-82447-cov-22.827762_pt1 | contig 82447 bp, 77 predicted proteins | sample MGYA00519873_ERZ825137 | MGnify/ENA primary metagenome ERZ825137 (study PRJEB31778, sample SAMEA3449190) | human gut metagenome | biome: human gut; feature: human-associated habitat; material: faeces | place: United Kingdom | collected 2010/2012 ...
GCGGCTGCGAGATGGGCAACGCCTTCACCGAGCTCAACGACCCGATGGATCAGTACGAGCGCTTCAAGGCGCAGGCGGAAAAGCGCGCCAACGGCGACGACGAGGCCGACATGATGGACGAAGATTACGTCATGGCGCTCGAGTATGGCCTGCCCCCGACGGGCGGTCTGGGCTTCGGCATCGACCGCTGCGCCATGATGCTCTGCGGCACCGACTCGATCCGCGACGTGATCCTCTTCCCGACAATGAAGCCACTGGAGCAAAAACGGGATGAAAGCAAGGCTGGAAATGCAGCTGTAAACGTATCTGCGGAGGCTGCAAGCGTGTCCGCGCCGAGCGTACAGATTGATCTTACCAAGGTGAAAATCGAGCCTTTGTTTGCAGATGAAGTAGACTTTGAAACATTCAGCAAATCTGATTTCAGAGTGGTCAAGATCGAAGCTTGCGAGGCTGTACCGAAGTCCAAGAAGCTCCTAAAGTTCACATTGAATGACGGAACAGACCAGAAACGCACGATTTTAAGCGGTATTCATGAATATTACGAGCCGGAAGAACTGGTTGGTAAGACCTGTGTGGCAATCACAAACCTGCCGTCGAGGAAGATGATGGGGATTGATTCCGAGGGTATGCTGATTTCCGCAGTGTACGAGTATGACGGACGGGAAGGATTAAATCTTCTGATGCTGAATGACAATATCCCGGCGGGAGCGAAGCTGTACTAAAGAGGTCGTTTAACACTGAAATTCGTGTTACTACAACTTTTTTACAACTTTTGCTTGAAACCAGACGACACCAGACGGGCCAAAATAAAGGGCAAATCCGCGTTTGAAATGCGGATTTGCCCTTTTTTGTAATTTTCACATTAGTACCAAATCGTCCTTGATCACTTCAGCTTTTTCCTTCATGCTTTCCTGCGTGATATGGGTGTAGATATCCATGGTGGTGGAGAAATCAGCATGTCCCATCACTTGCTGGATGAACTTAATGTCGTTTGTCTTCTCGCAAAGTCTGGTGCAAAAGGTGTGCCGTAAATTATGTACGCTGAAATGAGGCAAGAGATTCGGTTCACGGTCTTCCAATTCTGCTTGATCCATTTCTTCAGCGTTATAGGCGATGGAGATGCGCTCAATGGCCCGATTGATGTTATGGGCGCTGAGAAAATAGCCAGAGCGGTTGCGGAAGAGGAACCCATGATATCCATTCATTATGAGATCCTCCGGATACAAGGCGTCCATTACTTCAATCAGAGCGCGGAGCTGTTCGGCAACCTGCGGATACAGGATGGGGATAGTGCGTGTGCCGCTCGCCGTTTTAGGGGTGGTGATGTGAAAGCCTGCTTCTCCATCAATGACTCGATAAATCAGGTTGTGATTCACAGAGATAGTGTTGTTCTCCAGATCCACATCGTTTTTGGTCAGCCCGGTACACTCTCCCACACGCAGTCCCGTACCGAGCAGTACGACCATGACTGGTAGCCAGTGGCTATACATCGGTGACTTGGAAATAAAGCGAAGAAAATTCTTCTGCTGCGTCATCGTAAGAGCAATCCTTTTTTTCGCAGGTTTCCCGGCGCCCTCTGCTTTTAGGGAACGATAAACGCCTTTACTGGGATTCTTCCGGATGTAGTCATCATCGACTGCCAATTCAAGTGCAGGATGAACCAGATTATTGATGTTTTCCAGTGAGTTGATTGCAAAGCCCTTTTTCAAGAGTTTCGTGTAAAATGTCAGGATATCGCTTTTACGAATATTGGGCAGGGGAATGTTGGCAAACGGCTCGTCTTTAACATAGTTGCTCCAAAGGTATTCGTAATTAGCTCGCGTGGAAGCCTTCAACTGGAGTTTCGTATCCATGAGAACTTTGAACATATCATTTAGGGTGATTTTCATGGCCTCTTGGGTACGAATGCCGTCATCGGCATCTTTCGTGAGCTGTTTTTCTTTTACACGAAGAGCAGCTAAGTCGGAATCATAAATGTACTTTTTCTTTTTTCCCAGCTTGTAGACAAACATATAGCTGCCGTCTGATCGCTGGGTTTCACCTGGCCGCAGATTGCGGCCTTTGTTGTCTTTCCTGATTTTTGGCATAGATTGATACCTCCCGATGGTTGGTGTACTGTTGCGCCCCTGGTGGGCAGGATTCTGTCAGCATGAGATCTCGTAAAGATATTCCTTTACGCGCTGAACGCTCCAAAGGACACGAGAATTCATGGTGATGCGAGCATGGGCAAGGTCGCCAATCTGAACGGCGGTGTGCCGCCCGCAGTCGAGCAGTTTGCAGAGCGATTCCGTATCTACCGCCAAGCACTGCTCAGGCGAAAGGTCATTGGGTTTTCTTTTCTCCATAATTGCCCTCCTTTATTTGCAATTACATATATCCTCTACTGTTTGTAGGGAAAGGTTTTCAACAAAAACAATGAAGTCATTAAAATTCATCGGGAAGTATCAGGACTCTTCCAAAGGCCATTTCCTGCGCCGGGCTTTTCCGCCGCGTATTTTCAGGCAGCCGCTATGCGGCAATTAAGCTGTGGGCGCGCAGAAGCACACTGTCCGCAGCGCCTGTATAACTCCAATGGAAAAGGTTTATAGGGGCTGTCAAGGTACAAAAGGCGTACAGACAGGCAGTGGAACCACACGCCATGTCTATACGCCTTATATATAGGGACGGAACGGGTTGAATTCTGCAGATTCCCGTTTTTTTATGCTCAAACAGCTACGAAGAAATAATTGAAACGCTATATGTAGATTACAATGCTTGACTAACACTATATATTGTGCTAAACTTGCTTTGTAATTGATTTTTGTGCGCTTCCCGTATGGGATACAGACCGATGTTCTGTACCGCAGGCCGAAAGCCCGCATTGCACACGCAGTTAAGATTGTACTTGTGCCAGTAGTATTACTGCGCCCGTATGGGACGGTATATTACTGGCTTTTTCTATTTTCAGGGAGTATCCATTCCTTATTTGCGAGGATGACTTTGGTTCACAGGTTACTGTGGACATCAGGCGTATGCCGCAGTCAGCCTCGCTTATTTTTTGCCCAAACGCCGGAAACGGCTTTGAGGATATATCAAAAATAAGAAAGGCAGGTATACAGATGAACACGAAAATGTCGAACCATGAAATCATGGTGAAAGAGAAGAAATTGAACGAGAGCTGGAGGCAGTCCAAGAGACAGCAGCAGCCTATCAAGAGACGGTGCCCGGTGATGAAGGCGCACGTCGTTCCTCGCCCGACGAGGAGGGGGTGCTGAGTATGCCGGATAGCTGTGCGGCATTGAAAGAAACACATCAACCGCAGGTATTGGTCGAGACCGCAGGCTTATCCGAAAAGGAATGGCTCGCTTATCGGCGAAAAGGAATTGGCGGCAGTGATGTGGCTGCGTTGCTGGGGATATCGCCCTGGCGGACGGCCCGTGACCTCTACTACGACAAGCTGAATATTGCAGCGGTTGAGGACAACGAAAACAACTGGGTTGCTCTGGAAATGGGGCATCTGCTGGAGCCGCTGGTGGCAAAAATTTTTCAGCATCGGACCGGCTACAAGATTTATCAGGTCAAGAAGATGTTCCAGCACCCCAAGTATCCCTGGATGCTGGCTGATGTGGACTACTTTGTAGAACTTCCGGATGGCACGACCGCAATTTTGGAAATCAAAACCACAAACTACAATGCTAAGGATCACTGGTGGCTGGATGGGGAAGAAACTGTTCCGGTCTACTACGAAACCCAGGGGCGGCATTATATGGCGGTCATGGATGTGGATCGCTGCTTCTTCTGCTGCCTGTATGGCAACAACGAGGAAGAAACCATCATTCGTGAGATTCGCCGTGACGAAGCTTATGAGGATGAGATGATTTTTCTGGAACAGCATTTCTGGGAGAACCACGTCCTTGCCAAAACACCGCCGCCCTATACCGAGGATGGCGATCTTGTAATTGAAAGCGTGCGCCGGCATACGGGTCCTGCGGATAAGGACGCCCCTGTGGTGACCTTTGATTATTCTCTGACTGCCAAGCTGATGCGGTATCTCCAGCTTCAAGAAGAAAAGAAACGTGCTGAAAAGGACAGCAAGGAAATCGATGCGGATATGCAGCGACTGAAGGGAGCACTGATTGCCGAAATGGGCAAGAGCTGCAAAGCTATTTGCCAGCAGGATGGCATAAATTATACGGTCACCTACAATCCGGTGCGGAAGCCTAACATCGACAAGGACAATCTGATCCGGCTGAAACTGGAACATCCTGATATCTACGAGCAGTATGTCACAATTTCGGAGTTTCGCCGGTTCAGTGTGAAAGCTGATACCAAGGCGGCTTAAAGGAGGGAAAAAGAAGTGATCCACAGAGGAACTTATGACGGGACGATTTATCACAACCCGGCAAATCGGTTCTGCATTATTAGTGTGAAGACTGCCGACAAAGAGGTGCCGCAGGAGGCCCGTTCTACCCGGCGGTACAGAGACCATCTGATCCGTTTTGTGGCGACCGGTTATGAACTGCCCCGTACGGATGCGGTGGAGCTGGAACTGGATGGTGAATGGAAGCAGGGCAAGTATGGTATGCAGCTTCAGGTGGAGCAGTGGCGCGAGATCATCCCCCGCACCAAAAGCGGTGTGGAGGGGTATCTGGCATCGGGTCTTATCAAAGGCATCGGGCCCGCAACCGCCGCGCTGATTGTCGCCCGGTTTGGCGAGGACACGCTGGATATTCTGCAAAACCAGCCGGAACGGCTTTTGAAAATCAAAGGTATCACGGAAAGCAAGCTGGAGGACATCAAGACCTCTTATGCGGAGAGCCGGATGCTGCAGGATCTGATGACCCTGCTTTCTCCGTTCAAAATCACGCCGAAAACTGCGCTCAAGATTTATCAGTATTTCGGGCCTGCCAGCGTAGACATCTTGAAAAAGAGTCCGTTTGAGCTGTGCCAGATATCCGGGTTCGGCTTTCTGCGTGTAGACGCCATTGTTCAGAAGAACGGCGGTGACCTTCATGCCCCCATGCGGGTCAAGGGTGCGCTGTTCTGGGCGCTGGAAGATGGTAAAGGAGCTAAAGGGCACCTGTTCTTGCTCAGGGAAACCCTGCAGAAAGAGGCGCTTCGGCTGCTCAATAACAAGATTCCGGTGCCGGCACTTCGCCTTCAGGCGCAGGAAGTCGCAGATGTGCTGCAAGACATGATCCTTAAAGGAGAAGTGGTGGCAGTCAAGGATAACATCTATCTGCCCCGGGTGTTTGCACAGGAGGACGAAACCGCCCGCCGCATTGCCATGCGGTTGGTGGAGCCGTCAGAACCGGAGCGGATTGAGCGGGTGTTGGAACGGGTCAAGCGTGAGATGGGCGTGGTGTTGTCCTCCAAACAGGAGGCTGCCGTCTATGCGGCGTATCGCCACAATCTTTCCATTATCACAGGCTCTCCCGGTACCGGTAAAACGACGGTTCTGAAAACGATCCTGGAGGTATACCGCCGGCTGTACCCTGACGGCCAAATCGTCTTGATGGCGCCGACGGGCAGAGCCAGCCGTCGTATGGCAGAGAGCACCGGCTTTGATATGGCCCGGACGCTTCACAGCGGGTTGGGCCTCGGCAGCGAAGAGGACGATGTCAACCGAACCAAACAACAGGAGCCGTTGTCGGCTGACCTGATCATCGTGGACGAGTTTTCCATGGTAGATATGTGGCTGGCAGATAAATTCTTCTCGCGCATCAAGGACGGTGCACGAATCGTACTTGTAGGCGACCCGGATCAGCTCCCCAGCGTGGGAGCCGGAAATGTGTTCCGTGAGCTGATCGACTGTGAGTTGGTGCCTGTCACTGTGCTGGATCAGATTTTTCGCCAGTCCAAAGACAGCCTGATAGCCTACAATGCCAAGTTTATCAACGAGGGCAATACCAAGCTGTACTATGGGCCGGATTTCATGTTCATGGCGAGCGATAACCAGGCGGATGCCGCCGAGCGGATTATCTCCCGTTATTGCAGAGAGATTGAGGAAAGCGGCATCGACCGGGTGCAGATACTGTCGCCCTTCCGCTCAGAAGGTGCGGCGTCGGCGGAACAGCTCAATGAGGCAATCCGTGAAGTGGTCAACCCGTTTCGCTCCGCCGAAGACGAGATCAAAATCGGCGTCAAAGTTTTCCGGGTCAATGACCGTATTATGCAGACCAAGAACACCGCAAAGGTATCCAATGGCGATCTGGGCTTTATCCGTTATATCAAAGACGGTGAGAACGGAAAGCGTGTGGGCCTCGATTTTGGAGTTGGCCGGGAACTGGAATATAGCGTAGAGGATATGGTCAATCTGGACCTTGCCTATGCCACCACCATCCATAAGTCTATGGGTTCTGAGTATGAAACGGTTATCATGCCGCTTTTGAAAGCGCATAGCATCATGCTCTACCGCAACCTGCTCTATACCGGAATCACCCGTGCTAAAAAGCGTGTGGTGCTGATTGGACAGAAGCAGGTGCTGTTCATGGCGATTCACCGCAACGAGATCAGCAAGCGAAATACGCTGCTGGGCGCACGCATCGACATGTACTTTAAGGCCTATGCCAGACGTGCCGGTATTCCGCTCCCGAATGAAGCGAAAAAAGAATTGAAACATGCAGGTTAAAAAGGGACGCAAAGTGCAGAAAAAGCACAGTGCGTCTCCTATTTTATTTAACAGGAAGGAGTTTGCAAGATGAACGAAAGCAGCAATCCCAAAACCATGTATGAGGCCGTACCAGCCGTAGCAGAGTTGAACAAGGTGCCGGGCTTTGACCCGCTCAAGTTCCTCCGCCGCACCAAGGACAGCATGAGACTGGATCTGCCCTATCAGAAGCTGTGGTTCCGTATGGCCCATCCCAATGGCCGTATGCGCGTGACGGCGCTGCGGATCACCGAACAGATGGCGATTTTCGAGGCCCGGGTGTTTTTGAATCGTGGCGATGCCGAGCCTTTCAGCATGAGCGTGGCCCAACAGCAGCTTCAGGACAACCGTGACTTTATCCGAGGCGCACAGAATGAGGCTTTGAGTCAGGCTCTCACGGATGCCGGCTTCGGTATTCAGCTCATCAACGCCGACGCACAGGCCGCCGCCGAGCAGAAGAAAGCCAACGCCGCCGAGAAAAAGGCGGCTGAGACTGTCCTTGTTCAGGTGGAGCGCACGGAACCGCGTCAGGCGCCTGTCAACGCCCCTCAGAAGCCTGTTGCGCCCGCTGTTGGTGATTCCCCTGCCAGCGACCTTAAAACGCAGCAGAGGGCGTCTGTGGCCCCGAAAACGGCTGTGACGGCCCCGCATGTGGAGTCGGTGGAACAGCGGCTGCCGGTGGAGCCTGTTAAGGCGGAGAAAGTGGTGCCCACGGATACTGTGATGGCTGCCGCTGAACCGGGAGCTGTGGAGCAGACGGATGAACTGCCGCTGCCCGCCCAAAAGGCTGAGATGCGAATCGAACCCAAGGGCAACGATGCGCCTGCGCAGGACGGGGCTCCGGCCTACACGCAGAATACTCCTGTGGAAGAGCTTCTGCAGGTGATGACGCTGGAACAGGCCAGACAGGTCGTTGTGGATGATGGCATCTGCCGTGGCATGACGATTGCACAGGTGGCGGAGAAACGCCCGGTCAATTTGCGCTTTTATCTCATTCCGGGCAAGAGCAAGAACAACCTGGTGCGCGCTGCCGCCCAGCTGGTGCTCGATTCTCTCCAGAAGGCCGGCTGATATGAACCCCAGCGTGGGTACAAAGGGAGGAATGACAGATGGGCTCATACCCGGATGAATTTCCGTTCAATATCATGGATGTCGTGGAACTGCTGCACCTGCGTATCAGACGCCAGCAGTCAAATAGTGTCTATGTGGATTGCCCGTTCTGTGGCGACCGTCGGGGTAAGATGAATGTCAATTTCGTCAAAAATGTGTGGCGCTGCAATTACTGCGGCGAGCATGGCGGAATGCTTGGGCTGTATGCACGGCTCAACAATACGACGACCTCGGACGCTTATTGGGAAATAGCAGAAGCTTTGTGCGACAACTGCCATGAAGAACATATACGCTCCGGGAATGGAGCTCCTAAGCTGACGGTCAGCACCGGGTCCTCGCTTTCGGGGGCCCGGGCTGACGCCGGCTGTCATTCTACTTCCGAGCGAAAAACTGTGCCGCAGTCAGAAAAAGCAAGTCCTGCGGAGATCCATCAGACGCTGTCCCTGCTGTTGGCCCAGCTTACACTGCGGCCAGCTCATAGGGAGCATCTTCGTTCGCCCAAGCGCGGGCTGTCTGATGAACAAATCGAATCGCTGGGCTTTAAGAGCACTCCACCGCCCTTTTTGTGCCGCTCTATTACGGCGCGTCTGATAAAAATGGGTTGTAAGGTGGAAGGTGTCCCGGGGTTCTACCGCGATGACTGCGGCTACTGGACCATGGCCTTCTATAAAAAAACATCTGGAATTTTGATTCCAGCCGTTGGTTTTGACGGCAGATTACAGGGGTTTCAAATCATGCTGGATGTGCCGCTGAAGGACAAAGATGACCCGCCGGAAAAAGCTGGCGCCAAATACATCTGGTTCTCTTCTTCTTCCAAGAGGGACGGCGCTTCATCGGGAAGCCCGGTACACCTGGTTGGTGATCCGTCTGCCCGTGTGGTGTATGTCATTGAGGGGTTGCTGAAAGCCGACATATCCCACTGTTTGACTGGACGCACATTTGCTGCGATTGCCGGAGCCAATAACACAAGTCCGCTGGACCCATTATTTGCCCTTCTGGCGCAGAGCGGTACAGAGGAGATCATCGAAGCCCACGATATGGACAAGTACAATAACCAAATGACCATGGCGGGAGCATCAAAAATCTATCTGACAGCCCGAAAGTACGGAATGAATTGCAGGCGGCTGACCTGGAACCCCAACTATAAGGGATTTGATGATTGGCAGCTTGCCTTGCGCCGGGAAAATCAGCGAAGAAAGGAGTTGGAAAGAAAGACATTCAAAGAACAGTACCTCAATGGCTGGTGTGAGTTGGCGCATATTGAGGACTGCACCGAGCAATGGCAACACCGGGCGGAGAGTAACATCGGTTTGACCGAATATCTGGGTCTGACCCGGGAAGAGCATGAAACATTTCTGCGCCATGGCCGGGAGGCGCTTGGCGTCCTTCTGGAACCCCAGCGCAGAAGTCAGCGATTTGTGCTCTACCAGCTGGAACTGGACGAGCAGAAAGCGATTCCGTTTGCGTTCAAGGATATGGAAGCGGTAAAAAAGGCCGGCTATGAGCAGCCGCCTGCGGCTCAATATCGCATGGTCTGGACGGGAGAAGTCTATTGTCCTACAGGCCAAAGCGATACCAAGATATTGCAGCGCCTGTTTTCAGAACTCAGCGTGGAATTACCGGAGGGTTGCAACGGACGGCCAATGTCTCTTTCTGATGTTGTGGAGCTGGAGTATCCCATGAAACGAATTTACTACTATGTGAACGGAGATACACAGTTTCAGCAGGTAAAGTTTTCTCCGATGCTCGCCAAAAAGAAGGTTTCGGGAGGAGCATGAGCAGATCGATGGTTGTTGTAAAAGGAACGAAGAAGGGACAGTTGGAAGCACTTTTAGAGCAATGCGTTCAGCTGAATGCGGATGTTCGCCCCAACATAGAACAGGGATATTTCACGGTGACAGTTCCGCCGCCCTGGAATATTTCGGCACAGCTGGTGGCGCAGGCAGTACAGGAACAAATCAAAGAATGGGCGGAGCAGTACCCCAATGTGGTCTGCTACTGCTTTGACAGCTTCAGCACTTTGCTCTATGTGCTGTGATACAGGTAACGATGGCATGGAATGGGCTTTGGCCCGTCCATGCCGTTTTTTGTTTACAGAAAGGAGTTCACTATGGGATATTTTTCAGAGATGTCACTGGATATGCAGGAGGGACGCAAACCGTCGGCAACTGCACTCACGGGCGAAAATGCCTTTGAGGAAGAGGAAAGCTTTGACGAGCTGCCGGTGCCTCCGGTCAGCAGTTCGTCTGTCCAGCCCCTGAACGAAGCTGCACCACAGCCTGGTTCTGATGCGGCTTCCTCCGTTTCCGCTGAGATGATGGAAGCGCCGGAGGATGCCCCCATGGAAGAGGATGGCGGGTATGACGATGCAGTTGACATCAAAACGGATGTGCCCGTCGGAAATGGTGCGTCCAAGGATGCCGATGAAGAAAAGCGCCGTGCCGAGCATGAGGCTGCCGAAGCAAAACGCAAGGCTGAATGGGAGGCCAAGCAGGCAGAAAAAAAGCGGGCCCTGCAGGAGCAGATGGACCGCCTTGCCGCTATGAGCGATGATGAAGTGGTATCCGCCTCCATGCAACGTGTCAGTAAGGATGTGGAAAAGCTGACCCGTCGGAACATGAAGGAGTGTGTTTCGGAGTATATCCAGACGCTCTGCCTGGATGATCCGGCTTTTGCCCGGCTCACCATGCACCCGAAGAAAACCATGATCCATTGCTTCCAGTACATCAGCCGGAAGGCGTGGGACTATGTTCAGGACGAGCTCAAGGCCAGTGGTATCCAGCCCGGACAGGGCGGCCAAGGCTATGGCTGCGATATTCCTGACGATTTGTGCTACCAGTGGGCGGAAGATTATTTCCGCGACTCGGATGCCAAGGAGGACCAGGAGCAGGAGGAAAAGTTTGTGCCGAAGCCCTATATTGGCAAGACTACCGGAAATACCGGCAAGAAAAAGAAAGCGGAAAAGAAGCCCGCCGAAAAGAAAAAGCCGGAACCAAAACCGGCGCCGGAAAAGAAGCCTTCTACTGATGGCCAGATGTCTTTGCTGGATTTCAGCGTGGCAAAAGCTGGGTAAGGAGGTAGCGTATGATCGCGTACAAAGGGTTTCATCCTGGCATGGTTTGTATCGGCTATCAGTTCCAGATGGGATTGAACGTGACCAAAGAAGCCAACTGCCGCCAAAACGGTTTTCACTGTGCGGAAGACCCACTGGACTGTCTGAGTTATTACAGTGATGTGGATCACTCGGAATACTATATCGTCAACGCTGGCGGCGACATTGATGAAGACGAATTCGACTCAAAGATTTCCTGCACTGAATTGACGGTTCTTAGGCGGCTGACCAAGGAAGAACTTTTCACCCTTGGCCTTGCGTTTATGGCCGATCATCCGAAACGGAAATGGAACAGCCATGTGAAGAAGGACAAAGCTGTGGCGTGTTGTGGATACGCTGTTGTGCGTGGTGTTGACCCTGTTGCACAAGGCAGCCGGAAAGGTGATGTGTTAGCGTTTGCCAAGGAAGATCCGGTCACCGGCTGTATCCAGCAGATTGTGGTGGCGACCATTGATGGGAAGAAACTCCGACCCAATGAGTGGTATGGAGCCGATCTTGAAAAAAGGACGGTGAAATGAATTGAAGAAATCTATTCTTCTGGGGATGCCAAAACTGACGGCATCCCCGGAAATGAAAAAAGTGGCACTTGAAGACGAGCCGGAAAAAGTGAGAACCTACTCCGGGTACACCCGCATTCGTCGGAAGTATAAATGCTATATGAATTGCATGGTTCAGAACGGCATTTTGAAGGTGGCGCTTTATCTGCCGGATCATCTTCGATTGGATGGGGACAATCCCGCCTATGAGGTGTTTCTTGATAAAAAGAAGCGCCAATTCCTTACCTATGACTATTTGGATAAGAAGTGGCGAGATGCCAAGCTGGACAGACTGGAATGGCCTGGACAGGATTATGATGCGGTTTGCTGGGTGAGTACAGGAGACTCAGATATGGTGCAGCAGTATTTTTCCAGCGAACGTGGCGGATACTTCGGCATCCTCGATTTTCAAAGAAAAGTGAGAGAAGAACAGCTGGATCAGCGTCATAGGCGAATCACCGACCCGTGGGACAAAGATCTTGCTCAGGTACCGGAATTGCCGAAAGACTGGGGCCGTTGGGCCGACAAGGTGGCCGTGCGGGAAAATTTTATATTTTACAACTACAAGCGCGGCGGAGCAAAAACTGGCTACTGCACCTTCTGCGGGAAGAAGGTGCCTATTTCCGGGCATCCCTACCACAACAAAGAGGGACATTGCATCCGTTGCCGGCATCCCGTTGTTTTTAAGGCGCTGGGCCGCACTGGCTATTTTCAGACGCAGAGGCATTATGCTTATCTTATCCAGCGGTGTAGAGATGGGTTTGTTGTCCAAGAATTCTGGGCGAACAGGACCTATCGAAAGCACAGTTTGCCCAATAGTGAACCTTATTGGCATGAGATCCGGCGTTCGATTTATGACCGCAGCGGAGAAATCCGATCTTATTACTGGGGAATGTACTGCCAAAGAGAAGTGCGCTGGATCATGGGAAGCCCCTGCTATTACAACTATAGCTGGAATCAGTCTGGCCGGGTGTATGGAAAGACTTTGCCCAGCCTGGGGAAAAAAGAACTTCGCCAGACCGGCTTGGTTGAGTGGGTACGAAGCCATCCCATCACTGATCCTGAAAAATACTTGGCGGTATGGGAAAAACTTCCCCAGATGGAGCAGATCTGGAAGGCTGGACTGCCGAAGCTGACCAACGAGTGCTTCAACTCCTGTGATCGTGTGCGAAAATTGGTTCTGCATCCGAACGAGCCGGGGTTGATTCGAGCTCTTGGTCTTGATACGCCCAAATTCCGCCGCCTGCGCCAGTTGGACGGAGACACAGAAACTTTAGCCTGGCTGCAGCTTGAGAAGCGGACGGGACAGTGTATCACGAATGAAATGCTGTGCTGGAGCAAAAAAGAACGGATCAGCCCCAGGGATCTGGTGTTTATCGCAGACCGCATGAGCGTGGTACAGATCAAAAATTATCTGGAACGGCAAAAGAAGTATTTCGATGGCAGCTGCCAGCAGGCGCTGACCACCTGGCAAGACTACCTTGCTATGGCAGAACGGCTGCACTATGACACCGGTGATGAGATCGTATACCGTGTGCGCAAACTGCGCCAGCGGCACGATGAACTGGTCCTTCAGAGTGAAGCTGGGAGTCTGGAAGAGCAGGCGTCGAAAATGGCGGCGAAATATCCCCATGTCAACGACATCTGCATGGAACTGCAGGAAAAATATGCCTACAGCGATGGCGACTACACAGTGCTTGCGCCTCAAAACATCTTTGCCATCATCAAAGAGGGGCGTATGCTCCACCATTGCGTCGGAAATGACGGAAGCGGCGAGCGGTATTATGAGCGCATCGAGCGCCGGGAGAGCTTCATCATGTTCCTTCGCCGGACGGATGAACCGGAAGACCCCTATTACACGCTTGAAATCGAGCCGGATGGTACTGTGAGGCAGAAACGTACCCTGTTTGACCGCCAATATGAGGACATCGAACAGGCAACGGAATTCCTGCTGAAGTGGCAGAAGGTCATAGCAGCCCGTCTTACCGGCCGCGACCTGAAGCTGGCCGAGCGGAGCCGTGAGCTGCGGAATGAAGAATTTATCCAGATGCAGAAAGACCGTGTGATTATCCACACTGGGCATCTGGCTGGCCGTCTGCTGGCAGATGTGTTGTTGGCCGACTTAATGGAAAATACGGAAGTCATACAGCCGCAGGCACTCCCTGCAGTCGCGTGAGACAGGTTCAATGGCCGGGCGTCCCTTGGGGCGTCCGGCCATTCATTTAAGAAAGGGGTTTTACATTGAGCAAATTGAAATTTGAGTACAACATCCGCGGTTATCGCTATGCTCCCGAGAGCTTCCACATCTATAAGGGGCTGCCGGGACAAAAGAAAAAAGAGATTCCCTTGTCCGATGAACAGCGCCAGCAGATGGGATACCTCTGTTTGACGGAGGGGGTTAAAAGCGCCGTGGACTATGTGAAACACATCGAGCGGGAGCGGGAGCGTAAATGCCGTCAGTATATGACCTATGGCTTCATGCTCAAAGAGAACCCGCACGAATATGTGTATTGCCCTTCGCTTCGTTGCAGAGAAAGCGACACATTGAAAACTCGCCTATGTATTTTGCAGGCGGTTCGTGAAGAACTGGCCCGGGATAAAGGCCGAGTGGAGCAAAGCGTTGAATGCGATTTGGATGGGCACTACCGTCCTGTCAATATCAGAAAGCATTATGCGACTGCAGACCTTCGCCGTCCTGTCATGGTTTGGCTGCATGTTGTGTGAACAAGGAGAAATTATGAAACAGCTTGGAAATTTGTCAATCGTCTGTGCCCAACGCACGGATGTGTTGATGCAGATCTATGGTGGACAGGTGAGTGTCCATGTGGGGGAAGGGCCGGAGCGGACTTCTCTTTTTGCCGCATGGGATGATGACGAAGTGATCCAACGCATTATCCATGAATTGAATTTTGGCCGCTACGCTATCAAGGAAAAACGGAACAGTAAGGAGAATGTCGCATGATCGAAAATTTGAATCAGCTGAAACGCGCGCTACGGCCCGGAATCCGTCTGCAAATCGTTGATCATCGCCGAACGGAGTGCATCAATCAACTGCGTGAGGTCACATGGATTACCTCAAATGGATTTTGCACGAAGGTGTTGAATCAGCCGGCTGACAAGATCGATGCCGGCAATAATGGCCGCGGCGCCATGCTCTGGTGGGGGCCGGCCAGCACCTGGACATTTGAAAATGGTGTGTGCAGTTCGTTCACCTACGGCGGCAACAGAAAAGAAACGCTGATCATTGCGTTTCGTGTACTGAATGAGGAGGTAGCGTGATGAATCAGGAATTGATAAGGAAACAGCAGGATCTGACTGCCCGGCTCAACCGTTATCGCCATGAGTATTACAATCTCAATGCGCCCAGCATCAGTGATGCTGTCTATGATCGGCTGTTTGAGGAACTTCAAGACCTGGAGCGGCAGACGGGCATCCAGATGGCGAACTCTCCTACCAGTACGGTGGGGTATCCGGCAATCAGCAAGCTGGAGAAAACCAACCATCCAATCCCGCTGCTGTCGCTGGATAAGGAAAAAAACATTGTGGAGGTGTGCCGTTTCATGGGCGAGCATCAGGTGATGTTCATGCTCAAACTGGACGGGCTCACCATCAAGTTAACCTATGAGGGTGGCGAATTGCTGGAAGCTGCTACCCGAGGCGATGGGGAAGTGGGCGAAATCGTGACCCACAATACCCGCGCCATTGGCGGCATACCTGCGCATATCCGATATGAAGATCGTCTGGTGATCACTGGAGAGGCATTCATTCGACCCAGCGATTTTGAACAGCTGAAGGCCTCGCTGGTGGACAATAACGGAGAGACCTACAAAAACGGACGCAATCTGGCGGCTGGCTCGGTACGCCTGCTGGATGCCAAGACCTGTATGGAGCGGCGTCTGATGTTCATGCCGTTCACTGTGCTGGAGGGATTTGAAAACCTGCCGCGCAAGTCGGAGCGGCTGAAAGAGCTCTCTGCGCTGGGATTTACCCCCTGCAAGTATCTGGTGACCAAGCGAACGCTGACGCAGGCAGAGGCGGAGGATGGAATCAAGCAGCTGCAGCAGTATGCCAGAGACAAGGATATTCCTATCGACGGCATCGTTGTCACCTACAATGATGTGGCCTTCGCCAAGAGCTGCGGGCGTACAGGCCACCACTATAAGGACGGACTGGCGTTCAAATTTGAGGATGATCTGTTTGAAACAAAGCTTCAGATGATTGAATGGACGCCCGGACGCACCGGCGAGATTGCCCCGGTCGCAGTCTTTGCGCCGGTGGAAATCGATGGCTGTGAGGTGTCCAGAGCGAGCCTGCACAATCTTTCCTTTATTGAAGATCTGGAGCTGATGCCGGGAAACCGCATTTTGGTATCGAAAAGGAATCTCATCATTCCTCATGCGGAAGACAATCTGGACCGCGGCGGCTTTGTGCTGGAAAGCGCATACCCTCACCGGTGCCCTTGCTGCGGGGAACCCACCCGTATCCACGAAACCAGAGGGCGCAATGAGAACGGCGAGGAACGCACGATCAAGACGCTGTTCTGCGACAATGCTGGCTGCGAGACGAGAAAGCTCAAGCAGTTTGTCCATTTTGTCGGCAAAAAGGCGATGAATATTGAGGGACTGTCCGAAGCAACGCTGGAAAAATTGATTGGCCGGGGCTGGATTCACAGCTATCTGGACATCTACCGGTTGGATCAGCATAAAGACGAGCTGGTGCGTATGGACGGCTTTGGAGAAAGATCCTGGCAGCGCCTTTGGAGTGCTATTCAGCAGAGCCGGAATACGACCTTTGAGCGGTATGTAATTGCTATGGACATCCCCATGATCGGCAACACCGCCAGCGGCGTTCTTTGCCAGGTATTCCACGGTAATCTGGACGAGTTCCGGGATGCCGTTTATGCCGGGTACGACTTCCGGCAGCTCCCGGACTTTGGAGATACGCTGCACAATAATATTCATGAGTGGTTCAGCAAAGAAGAAAATTTCTGTATTTGGGAGGAATTGCAGATGATGATGAAGATCCAGAAGCCGGTGCAGCCGGTTGCGGAAAACAACACGCAGGACAATCCCTTTGCCGGGAAAACCATTGTGGTGACCGGAAAGGTGGAGCCCTACACCCGCGATGAGATGAACAGCCTGATCGCCTCGCTGGGGGCGATTGCTGGCAGCTCGGTGACCCGTAAGACCCACTATCTGGTCTGCGGCGAGAAGGCCGGCAGCAAACTGTACAAGGCGCGGGAGCTGGGTATCCCTGTGCTGGAACCGCAGGAATTTTTCCGTATGGCGGGTGTGGCCTGAACACCAGGCCAGTCAATAACAACAGGGAGAGCGCCAAAAATCGGCGCTCTCCCCCTGTTTTTATGGAGGAATTGATATGGATAGAACCTATATCACGCCAATCGTGAACCAGACCTATACCAATCGTAACGGCAGTGAATATCGCTGCACCAGTGTTGCCGAAGCAATCCGGCCGTGTGAAACGACGGCGCTCTTCACGCGAGTGCGCGATGGCTGGAGCCTGCAGGCGCATGGAATTCTCCAGTACGACGATGGAACCATCGAATGGAACTACTCCACTGGGGGCCACTGGCCCAGGTAATCACGAAAGGAGGGACAACTGTGAATCAAGAAATCATGCCGGCATACGCGGCCTATCAGAAAGCCATTGATCTGACATTGTATCATGCTTTTGCCGAACTGGTGGTACAGACTTCTCAGGACGACAAGGCAAGGATGCACTATCGCCAGATTGAAGCTGCCCAGATTTGGCAGCAAGATGTGGATGTCTCTATCTATTTTGAGCAGTATAGCCTGCGCTATCCTGGAGAGGTGCTGGAGCGGTTTGAGGAAAAGTTGGGCACAGATATCCGTATTGTCCGTGCATTGGCACTGGCACTTGCCGTTACACGCACACCCCACGCAGACCAGATGTTTGTGGGCAGTCAGCGTAGTGGCTTTCTCCAGAAAATCCGGCGAATCGCTGATGGGGATGTGTACCTGAGCGGTGCTCTGTATCATCTGGAGGAAGATACTGTGCGCCAGCGTGCCCTGTTGGATGCCCTGGCAAAGACGGAATACACCAAGACAGAAGAAGCCTTGTTTGTCCTTTCTCTGTTTGATGACCGGGAGGAAGGATATCAGGTGATGCACGCACAGCTGCTCCGGTTGTTTGGTCCGGAGCGGACGATGCCGCTGGCTTTTAACTGTGGTGTGCTGGAGTGGTTTATCCGCACATACGCTGAGCAGGTGAAGGCCTGCCGGTCAAGGGCAGATCTTGTATTGCGAACACTGGTAAAGCTTCCTTGTATGAATATGAAACAGGACAGCAGGGAGTTTGCAGTTTTGACCGCAGCTGGGTACGGAGCAGATGAAATCATTCTGACAAACTCACTCGCAATGTGGATGGATAGAATTTCTTATCGGCTATCCTCTAACAGCATTCCTGCCGAGAAACTTGCGGCGGCGTGCTGCAAGATGTTGCTCAACTGCCCGGAAGCATTGCCGGATTCGCTCTATGGATATGTTGGCTGGCTATTTACCCGCTACAAGGATTTCTCCATCAAATATGAGGGCAATCGGGATTTGTGGGCGGCTGTAAATTCAAGCCTTTCACCGTCTTCCCCCAAAACTATCCTTTGGATGAACCGAAACATCAAGCAGTCATTTAATTATCGGTTCGATGTGTTTGATCCGCAGTATGACTGCCTGGCAGTCGAGTTAAAGCGGGACACCTATTTGGAATTGTTCACGATGCAAATGCTTCGCTCGCTTGGATCGGCAACTACTGGACAGTGGCTTGCCCGGTATAAGCAACTGACCGGTGCCGACTACATGGAGTATTTCACTTGCTTTCGGCAGCACACCGAGGAGGCGTTTACCCTTCTGGTGGAAACGAAGAAAATCGACCTGTGGGCTTTTTTTGAGAAACACCGAGCGGAGGGTGAATACGCATACCCTTTGAAGCTTCTTCGGGACTATGCCCTGCGTATTTCCAGCTGGAAATGCTATCGGTTTGTCGAAAAGTTGCTGAACCAATACAGATTTACACAGCTGCAGGAGATTTTCGGAGATCGGTTCTATTTTCACCGCTTTTTCTGCGAGAATACTGGTGGTTACGGAAACGAGAATTTTCGCACCATAATTGCCCGGCCTTTCCTTGGCCCAGAGGAGCACCGAAAGCTCTACGAATGGGTGGACTCTTCGTTTTTTCAAATGGAGCCGGAACACTATACGGCATTTGTCTGGAGCGCACTGAAGGACCCGACGATTCAGCGGCTCTACGACAGGCCCACCCTGGCCTCTGTACTGCGGCAGCTGATTGCCCAGGGCAACAGCGGAGGCTATGATGGCAACTGCCTGAAAAAGCGGTTCTATTCCAAAAAAGAACTTGAAGCCGACCGAAAAGCCGCTGCAGAGAAAAAAGAGCAGGAGCAGATGCTGCAAAAGCAGCAGGAATTTTTGAAAAGAAAGGAAAAGCTGGCACAGATCTATAACGGAAGTGCGATGTCTTTGGTTCAATTTGCAGACAAGTATTATTACAAAGAAGATAAACAGCAAGCCATGAATATGGTCTATGAAAAACTGTTGGAATGGCCTGCCGGCTGTGTGCAGGAACTGACGCCGATAGACACACAGAATTTCTTTGTGCTGTGCGGAATGCTGGCAAAGTACGAGACCAGGCCAAAACAAGAACTATTGGATATGGTGAAAAACATGATCGAAGGAGGTGCAGCAGCATGACCAATACGATGAAACATTTGTCTCTGCTGGGCCGCATGGAAACTGACGGCCTGATGCTGAGCCTAACGGGCTTGTTTTCTGAGAACGAGTTGGACGGGGCGTGCGAAAAGGTCGAACGGCTGGAACTGCAGGCGCGGCTGAAGAAAAACAGGAGCTCCCAAATTCAGCGGAAACTGGTTGAATGCGGTGAGTTCGCAGATTTGTACCATGCTTTGTGTACCTGTGAGATCGAGGATGACAGGATCGAACCGATGCTCAAATCGGCAGATGACTGCCATGAGAGCCTGACACAGTATCCGACGGAACAGGTACTGGAGGCAGCGTCTTTGAATGTTCCAACGGCGCTGACTTTTGAGTATTTGAAATACTATTTGCCCTATGTCAAGTACGAAGAAGAGGAAAAAGCTATTCTGGATAATCTCTGGCTTTTTCCTGTTGCAGATTGGAAAGGACTTTCTTCACTGACCGCACATCAGCGGGACATGATGCGCTTTCCATTTCTTGGCGCCTGCCTGTTCAACTGGCATAGCAACGAAAAAGAGACGCTGGTACTTCTGGAGCAGAATACACCGCTGCAGAAGATCCTCGGCCTGCTGTACCAGCAGGGCGTGACCGTGTTTCTTGATTCTGGCCGGCTGAAAGCACTTCAATGGCTGCGGGAAACCGATATCGGGAAGTTCCGCCAGCTGCTGGAGGTCTTTGAACATGATGCAGATGATTTGAGTATCTTTTTCCAACGCTGGTTTGAAAACCGTGCGGGACAGTATGACCTGAACTGGTTCATCAGACAGGAAGCACCGCTGAACAAAGAACAGCGTGAGGAAATCTTGTGCAACCAGGTCAGTTACCTGAATGCGCTGTATGCCGGTTGCCTCCATCTGGATTTTGACGCGATCCGCTCGTATCAGTTTCCAATCCTTGTCTATGCGGTGGAACACAGGAAAAAGCACTTTTTACAGTTGGTGGATCAGAACAGTGAGATTTTCCTTTCTCTGAGCCGCTATGCGCTCCTGTTTGAAGATTGCTTTTGTGAGCACTGCAATCTCAATTCCCTGTCAGAAAAGAATTTGCAGGATTGCGATGCTGCAAAGCGCACAGACAGCTATTTTGACTGCCTGGAGGAAGGACAGCAATACACCTTTGAAGAGATGCGGCTGCTGTGGCAGCAGGACCAAATCTATGTCCGCCTGTATGCAAAGCTGACCCCGCTCCCGGTAGACCAGCGTATGCTCACGCTTCGCCAGCTCCTCAAGCGGGATCTGGTCAGCCGATACACGGAGGATGAGCAACTGACTCAGCTGGCTCAATGCCTGCTGGAGCAACCGTTCAGCGAATGGTATCGGAAGCGATTCGGACATATTCGCGGGCTGACGAGGCGGACAGCTATGCAAATGCTGTTTCATTACACCCAGCTTTGCCCCTTTGTCCCAGATCTCCAGACGGAAACGGATGCGGTCTTTGCGGCCAGAAACCTGCCATTGCTTGCCGGGTGTGAATATTGGCCGCAGGTTCGCGCCTCTGTCCTGACCACGGATATGGATTGGGCCCAGTTGAAAGAAAGCCTCTCCATTTCAGACGAGTTTGTGAAACAGAACCAAAATCGTATCACAGACTTCCTGCTTCGCGGAGGCAGTAGCCTGGTGACTCCGCTATATAACTACCTGCAGGGAAATGATGCGGCTATCGAGGCACTCAGAAGGATCGTGCAGGCTGAACTCATGGGCCAGTTCTATGTGCTGAAATATTTCGCAGACGATCTGCGCCGGGAAATAAACCACCCAATCAGTGAGCAGCAGGAGACTGCATGGCAAAAGAACCTTGCGTTGGATCGAGGCAAGTTTATTGCCGAGGAAGCGGATGATTTCTACCACACCATTCAGATAGGCGAGCTGCCCTATAGCACCTGCTTGTCTTATCGAACGGGGAGCCAACGCGAGTGCCTGCTGGCGGCTTTTGATTCCAACAAGAAAATCATCCTGATCAGAAAAGGTGATGAAATCGTGGCCCGCGCCTGCATTCGCCTGACGAAAGGGGCGTTTCAAAAGCCGACAGAACTGATGCTTTCTTTTGCTGATCTGGCCGGAAAGAATACAACCGAGAGCGGTCATATTGTCAGTGAGAAGCTGGTGCTGTTTCTGGAGCGCATTTACACCTCCGGCATCAATGACGATGAGCAGCAGGTGGTTATGGAGATGGCCGTCGCTCTGGCAACGCAGAAGGCTGCGGAGCTGGGGGCAGTCTCTATTCTGGCAAGGAGGTATGTCAACTGTTATGCACGGGATCAGTATGTCAGCAGCCCGTTTTATGTGTATATCTCTAAATCCAAGAACGGGCAGCAGTATCTCGATTCCCTGGGCGGCGCAGCAACGACCTCCCGCAAAGAAAAATATGTGGAAGGTGCATTTTTGGTAGAACGGGCGGCCCTGCATACCGCAGGGGCGCTCCCTGAAAAGGAGGAATGAACATATGAATGACCGGACTATGATAAAAGTGCGGTGCGACAAGGAACTGCTTTATATTCGCACCATTTCATGGGAGAAAAAGTCCCCGCATCGGTTTGCCATCCTGCGCAGCGAACTGCAAAAATTGGAGCAGGAGCCGAATAAAAGGGTACTGACGAGTGATTGCGGTTCCTTTGCCAGTCTGCGGCTGACAAAGGGGCCAGATGGTACGCAGATTCTGGAGATCCGGTTCACATGGCTTCAGGAAGATGGCAATGACAGGGTGCATGGCTGGAAAGAGGATGTGCGGCTTCCCTATGAGCCATTCCGCGCTTTTGCAGGGGGCGGAGAGGATATGAATGGTGCCGAGTGGCGCCAGCTCTCCATCCCGGAACTGGTAACACGCCGATATGAATTCCGCTGCCGGAAAAATCTCCATGAGGTTACCGGGTGCCGGCTTCTGCGTCACAAATTGGGGAAGATCCTGGAACAGCATTTCCAGTGGCGCGGCACGGAAAAGATTGTCCTCTATGATGACAGCCAGCCGTACAGCTTCTTTTTTGAGGAGTATACGCCTTATGGCAGAGGAATCTGCGGCGCCGTCATCCTGCATGGAATAGAAGACATAGCAAAGGCTCGATACAGCGTACACACATAAAATATATACTGATTTACATCGGATGGATGCGATACCGCCGGAGAAGAAAAAATTCTTCTCCCGGCGGTATCGTTGTTTTACCATGGTATAGGCTTTGTGTTTTTTTGTCCTCCTGTTGAGAAAGGCGTCATCCAGGCGTAAAGGATATGTATAAAGCAAAAAAGGAGGCAACTACCTATGTTGATTGGTGTCGATCATGGCAACAAGCAAATCAAAACCGTCCACTGCAGCCCGTTTGTTTCCGGCCTGCAGCAGAGCATTACAAAACCCTTTGGCCAGAGCCTGCAATACCGGGGAAATTACTACACGCTTTCCAACGAGCGCATCCCGTTCCGGAAGGACAAGACGGAAGATGATCGCTTCTTTGTACTTACGCTGATTGCTATCGCAGAGGAATTGGAGGCGCGTCAAATCGGTAAGCAGGAACTCTACAATATCCAGCTGCCGGTAGGATTGCCGCCGGCACATTTTGGCGCCCAGGCAAAAAAGTTTACCGATTATTTCAAGAGAGATGGAATCGTGGAATTCGTGTACCGGGATAAGCCTTACGCCATCCGCATTACCGATGTGGTTTGCTACCCTCAGGCGTACGCGGCGGCGGCAACCATGCTTCACACGCTCATGGATGACCCGAAAGCGGTGGTGCTGGATATCGGCGGTTTCACGGCGGATTATCTTCTTTTGAAAAACGGAAAAGCTGATCTTACCTCCTGCGATTCGCTGGAAAACGGCGTGATTCTGCTCTACAATAAGATCAGGTCCAGAGGAAACTCGGAACTGGATCTGCTGCTGGATGAAAGCGATGTGGATGCAATTCTTGCTGGCAGGAAGACCTCGTATCCGGCTGAAGCCGTGCGCTTGGTGGAGCGGCTGGCACAGGAATTTGTAAACGACCTGTTCAGTACGCTCCGGGAGCGGATGCTGGATCTTCGCTACAGTAAGGTGGTCTTTGTGGGCGGCGGCGCGATCCTGTTGCGCCGGCAGATTGAAGCTTCTGGTAAGGTGGGGACGCCGCTGTTCGTCACGAACATCAATGCCAATGCGGCCGGTTTTGAATACCTCTATCGACTGGAAACGGCGGGTAGGTGATGGGTATGGCGGCCAAAAAGGAACGGGGGCGATTTTCTCTGCGGTTCAATATTGGCGACCCCGTACAGCGGGCTGCCGTTGAACTGTTGGAACTTCAGCCTCCTCATAGCAAATCCCAGTATATTGCCAACGCAATCACATACTATAATGCGAATTTTGCAGATGACCCACAGCCTTTGAAAGCGATGGCTCCGGTCATTGACAGAGCCGCCATCGAAGCCATTGTACGTGAGATCATGCGGCAAGAGACAGGACAAACCGAAAAGCCTGCTCCTGCCTCGGGCGTCTGCCGAATGGAAGAAGGGAAAGCGGCTTCGACATCAAATGTACAGGCGCAGAAGCCAGAGTATATACCGGAAGTGGGAGAAGCGCCGGAGATTGATGATGTGACCCGCAACCTGATAGCCAGTACAATGGCTGCATTCCGTAGATAATAAAGAAAGAGGTATAGGGGAGACAGATAAAGCCTCATCCTATACCTCTTTCTGTTCTTGAATGGCAGCAATATAACTGTCAATAATATCTTCCAGATGGCGGTACTGGCTGGGTGTCAATGAAGAAATCTTTTGATGAAGCAGGCGTGCATCGTCTTCTATGACCCGACCGCGCAGTAAATAGTCTGTGCTGATGTCCAATGCTTCACAGACATTCAGTATAGTTTCAGGCCGCATGGCTTTTGTTCCCAGTTCGGCAGTTGAAATAGTTTGCGGGGTTACATGTGCCATTTTAGCCAGAGTTTCTTGTGTTAATCTCAGTTGTTTGCGGCGATCCAGCATTCGCTGGCCCATCTCTTTTAATAATTCACCCATTGGCAGCCCTCCATGCTATAGCTATATTTTATCCGCCATAACACAAAAAATTAAGCGGCCATAGTTGAACTTATTCAGCCATAGCAGGTATAATGAGCTATATTACTGTACTATTGAAAAAGGAGGAGATGAGATGGACAAGTTTTATTCGTGTGCTGTTGTTAGTCAACGGCCTACGCAGTTTAAATTCAAATATCAAGAATATATGACTTCGTGCAAGCGTCTGAAGAAGCGGTTGCATGATGTTTTTATGGAACTGTATCGGCGTGGAGTACGTCGGTACTATGTCGGTGGAGCACTTGGTGTCGATCTATGGGCCGGTGAGATCCTGTTGGAAATGCGATGGCAGAAAGAATGCCCGGAATTGAAAATTGTGCTTGTGTATCCCTTTCCAGGTCATGACGAACGATGGGACCCCAAAAGTCGTGAAAGGTTGCATCGCCTAAAGGAGAACTGCGACCAATTTGTAATGGGTAGCAGGGGAGTGGGAGCGCAGGGGTATAAAGAGCGCACAGTTTACATGGTGCAATGCGCCGACTGCTTGGTGGCAGTGTATAATAATGATCCGCAGGGAGCGGGTAGCATACGGGTAGCAATGCGGATTGCAAAGACCCGCAGACTGCCGCTTGTGCTGATTCATCCAAATACGGGGAAAATTAGTAGAATAGGTTAATAAAAGTATATCGCAAATAGATATGACTATTACTATAAGAAGTAAAAAGGATGGCTGTGGTGGAACTAAGACCACCACAGCCATCCTTTATAGTGTGCTATCCATTATAGATGCCATCCAGCAGCTTCTGTGCGCAGAGATAAAAATCTTCGATACATTCCGTCTATTGACAATAATTCCTCGTGTGTTCCTCTTTGAATAATCCGTCCATGGTCTATTACAATAATCTGGTCAGCATTCCGAACGGTACTCAGGCGGTGAGCAATAGAAATTAGAGTTTTATCCTTTGTCAGCTCCTGAATTGCGGACAAGAGCGCTTGCTCATTCTCCGGGTCGACGCTGGAGGTGGCTTCATCCAGAATGATGATAGGCGCATCTTTCAAAATAGCCCTGGCTATGGAAATGCGTTGCTTTTCACCTCCTGAGAGGGTGGAGCCACCTTCCCCGATAATCGTATCGTACCCATCTGGAAGGGTCAAAATAAAGTCGTGACAACAGGCTCGTTTTGCAGCCGCTACCACCTCCTCATGGGTAGCTTCTGGCCGTCCAAACCGGATGTTATTTTCCACAGAATCATGAAAGAGATATACATTCTGAAAGACCATGCTGATGTGTTCCAGCACACTGTCTGCGGTATAGTTTCTCACATTTTTCCCGCCAATTCGTACTATCCCCTCCTGCACATCCCAAAAGCGGGCGATTAGATTGCAGAGTGTGGTCTTGCCGCTGCCGGAGGGGCCTACAATCGCACAGGTGGTGTGCTCCGGGATTTCCAGCGAAATGTCATGAATCACCCGGCGGTCCCCATAGCCAAATGAGATATGCTCCAGAGAAATATCATAGTGGGACACAACCAGTTTCTCCGAGTTGGTATCCATTTTTGGAATGTCGGTGACCTCCTCCAGCCGATCCAATTCCGTATTGATCTTCTTGCTCAGAAAGGCACTGTTGCCCATCGTCTCCAAGTCGGAATAGACTGTGAAAGCGCAGAACAAGAAAGTCAGGCAATAAGGCAGGCTGATTTGCCCCGCCAGATACAGCAGAGCCGCCGCCGCAATCAGCACACAGCTCATGAGCTTAAAGGTCAATCCATAGAAACGGAGGACGCCAGCCGTAGCCTTTTCCTGGCCGTAGTCTGCGTCCCATTTTTTCTGGAACGCAGCGCGGACTTCCCGCTGTCCTTCTTCACCTTTAGAGAAAGAACGCAACACCGAAATACCCTGTATATATTCCATCACCTTACCGACCAGATGCTCCTGGGCCTCCTGGTAAATGGGAGCATATTGGGCGGCGCGAAGCCTCACCCAACGCAGGACCAGCATCCCAAGTGCCAGCCCCACAAGGCTCAATCCCGCAATCACCGGGCTGAAAAGGAACATCATCACGGACATCAGAACAGCCATAGCCACACCGCTGGTCATCTGCTCAATAGCCAACATGGAGTACCCCTCCAGGTCGGCAATCGTAGTGGTGAGCATGGCCTGAATGGTGCCCAGATTTTGTTCTGAGAAATATCCCATGGGTGCCTGCTTCAGCCGATCCCCAATCTTCAGACGGTAATCCCGGAAAATGTCATAGCCGGACCCGCTCATGGTGCGATCATACATCCATTGGAAGCAAAAGCGGCCCAGTACACTGCCTAGAATTACGCAGAATGCCTGCCCAATAATAGTTGGTGTCAGATTATCCAGATGAAGTAAAATCCAGAACACACCGAACATCATAAAACCGTTGAAGAACGATTTCAGTATGTTGCAGACGATGCCTGCCACGATCTTTCCCCGGCTATTTCCCGCAATTTTAAAGACACGGCGAATCATTTCAAACATCTTCTGCGCCTCCTTCTATAGAGCCGGCGTAGTCTTGCCACATCTTTCGGTAAAGGGGGCAGTTCTGCAGAAGCTCCTCCTGGAGGCCCCAGCCCACAATCTCTCCATTGGCAACAACCAATATCTGGTCGGCATTGCGGATCGTATTCAGCCGGTGGGCCACGACAATCAGAGACTTTCCCGCCACAAGCTTGCTGATAGCCTGCTGGATCAGCGCCTCGTTCTCGGGGTCGGCATAGGCGGTCGCCTCGTCCAAAATGATGACGGACGCCTGCTTGAGCATAGCCCGCGCAACGGTGATGCGCTGCCGTTCTCCGCCGGAGAGGCGGTCCCCGGCATCGCCAGCCATGGTATCATAGCCCTGCTCTAACTGCATGATAAAGTCGTGGCAGTTGGCAGCCTTGGCCGCAGCCTCTACTTCCCCGTCGCTGGCATCAGGGTTTCCCATGCGGATGTTTTCCCGAATGGATTTGTCAAAGAGAAAATTGTCCTGGGCTACATAGCTGATTTCACTCATGAGTTGTCCAAACGGAATGTTGCGAATATCCTGCCCGCCAAAGCGTACTGTTCCGGAGGTTACATCCCAAAAGCCGGCCATCAGCTTGGCAATCGTAGACTTCCCGGAGCCGGATGGCCCAACAATGGCGGTCATGGTACCGGGCTGTGTCTGGAATGAGATACCGTGGAGAACTTCGGATTCATTGTAAGCAAAATGGACATCCTCAAATTGATAGCACCGCTCCCCAAGCTCCGCAGGCTCTGTGGGGCGGACAAGCTCCGGGGTTTTCAAAAAAGTGGTGACCTGTTCTAGGTTGCCCTTGATCATGCTGACCTGCTCCATAGCCGCGGAGACCTTCATCAGCGGCGCAATAAAACCCAGAGGCACCACCAAGGCCACCAGAAAGACAGGGAGAGAAAGACTTCCCTCCATGTAGAGCCACGCTCCCACTGGAAGGGTCCCCAGAAGCGTAGAAGGGAGGACCGCCCGGGCCGCCGCGTTCCAAAGCCAGCACTGGCTCCACCATGCCATGGTGGAATCGTGGAAATAGCGGACAGAATCGGCATACTTTCCATAGGAAGCTGCAGACCGGTTGAACGCCTTGATGACCTGAATGCCGTTGACATACTCCACCAGAGTACTGTTCATCTCGTTGGCAGATCGCATGTAGTTCTCCATGCGGGGCCCATATCCCCGCATCATGGCGGCAAAAAAGAGGGTGCCCAGCGGAATTGTCACCAGTGCGGCCAGCCCCATCCGCCAGTCCAGCAGGAAGATCAGAAGAATACTGCATAGGGGCGCAGCGATGTTGGAGGGTAGTTCCGGCATGAAATGGGCCATGGAGTCCTCCAACTTTGCCACATTGTCCACGATCAGATTCTTGAAAGCCCCTGTGGGTGTTTCCAGCATGATGCCCATGGGGACCTTCGCCATCCGGTCGGTAATAGCCTCCCGGATATTTTTTAGTATGGTAAAAGAAATTTTGTGGGACATCAGGGAGGACCGCCAGGTAAGCAGCATTTTTATGATCTGGCAAACTGCGGCGCCTCCACAGAGAAACAATACCAGCGTGGGTGTTGCAGTCCCCTGGTACAAGGCGTCCGCGAGGACAGCCACCATTAGAAATGGCCCCATGCCAAACAGTTCTCCCAAGACAGCCAGGAAGATGGAGAGGCGCATTTTACCGTTGCTCTCTCCCACGAAAGCGAATAGCTGCCGAATCGTTCCCGGTTCTTTCAACTTCATAACCAGCCTCCTTTCAGGCACAAAAAATACAAGGAGGGTATTGCAATTTCAAGTACCCTGTGCTAAAATTTGAATTACATCGTAATATTACAGTGTAATTTTAGTATAGGACGGAGGGATGGCGAATGTCAAGAGACTTTCAGCAGACCCATGAAAATCTTTTGCTCTGCGCCCAAAAGCACTTCTTGGAATATGGCTTTGAGCGGGCCAGCATCCGGGAGATCTGCAAAGACGCCCATGTGACTAACGGAGCTTTTTATAACCACTTTGACGATAAGGAAGCTCTGTTCGGCGCGCTGGTGGAGCCTGTTGTCCAGGAGGTCAAGGCCATCTATGAGGCGTCGGTAAATGAGCACATAGAACTGGCAAAGACGGACGACTTAAAATCCCTCTGGAAACTGTCGGAGGAAACGCTGTCGGTCATTATTGAATACATCTATGAACATTTTGATGTGTTCCGTCTGCTTCTCATGCGGGCGGAGGGCACGCGGTATTCCTCCTTTTTGGATGATGTTGTCTGTCTGGAAACCCGGGTCACACTGAAGTTCTTTGCGGAACTGAAATCTCGGGGCATCCAGGTCCGCGAATTGGCGGAAGAGGAGTGGCATATTCTGCTCCATGCGTATTTTGCATCCCTGGCTGAAGTGGTCATGCACAACTTCCCAAAGGAGGCCGCACTGAGATATGTTCACACGCTTGCCTCTTTTTTCAACTCCGGATGGCAGACAGTTTTGGGGATCTGATCCCCAAAATTTTTGCACAATAGTTAGCATATACTAACCAAATGATGTGGAGGTGAAACCGCAGCGTCTCATTCGCACAAGGTATTTCAACACTTAATTTTTTCAGAAAGGAAATATTCAAAAATGGAAAACACAAAGAAACTCACAGGTAAAGATCTCATCAATGTCGGCATTTACACAGCCATGACCCTCGTTATTTTCTTTGTTGTCGGTCTGCTTACCGCACTGCCTGTGGTCTACCCGTTCCTGTTCATAATTTGGCCCATTGTCTGCGGCATTCCTATGATGCTTTACTATACCAAGATTCAGAAGTTTGGTATGCTGACTATCACAGGTATCATCGGCGGCATCTTCTTCTATCTGATCGGCTACGGTTGGATCGGCCTTCTCGGCTGGGTGCTCGGCGGCATTCTAAGCGATGTGGTACTTAAAATCGGAGGCTATCAGAAATTCAAGGTCACTGTTCTGAGCTATGCCTGCTTTTGTCTCGGTATCATGGGCTGCCCCGCCAACCTCTGGTTTGCCGGCGAAGCGTATTGGGAAAACATCCACACCTCCATGGGTGATCAGTACGCAAACACCTTGCAATCCCTGATGCCTTCCTGGATGCTGTATGTGGGCCTTGCACTGCTGTTTGTGGGTGGTATTCTGGGCGCACTGCTGGGCCATAAAATGCTGAAAAAACACTTTGAGAGAGCTGGAATTGTGTAATGGAGCAGCTTCAAGCGGTTGTTGAAAATAGAACAGGCTTTTGCTTGGACCCACGAACCAAGCTGTTGCTGATGGCCGTTGTCGCTACCGCAGAATTTCTATACAGCCACACCGCCTTTATGATTGCGGTGGCGATGATTCCCTTTGTCCTGTTCTTGACTAACCGACAGTATAAGACAGCAACAGTGTTCTTCTGTCTGTTCGCAGCGGGGCTGTTTGTGCAGGCCATCCAGAACTCCGTCCAGTTTCCCATGATCGTCAATATGCTGGTAGTCCTGTTGGTGGGACTGGTCCTGCGACTGTTTCCGGCCTTTATGATGGGGGCCTACATCATCAAATCCACCACGGCCAGCGAGTGCATTACCGCACTGGGCCGGGTGCACATTGGGCGGCAGATCACCATTCCGCTCTCCGTCCTGTTTCGCTTTATCCCTACCATGCAGGAGGAGTCGGCCGCCATCAAGGACGCCATGCGGATGCGGGAGGTCCAGTTCGGGACAAAGAAATTCTGGCAAAACCCCGCTGCCCTGATTGAATACCGTTTTATTCCCCTGATGATCTCGGTGGTCAAAATTGGGGATGATCTCTCCGCGGCGGCCCTGACCCGCGGCCTGGATAACCCGGTCCGGCGCACCAATATCACAAAGGTCGGTTTTACTGGCTGGGATCTGCTGGCGGTGCTGATTGCCGGAGCCGCACTGCTCTCCACATACTTTTTCAGTCCGTGGTAAGGAGGTGATACTGTGATCGAATTAAAAGATGTTTCCTTTACCTATGAGAGCGGGGAAACCGAGAACAACCTGAGCCATATAAATCTAACAATACAGGATGGCGAAACTATTCTGTTCTGCGGAGAGTCCGGATGTGGCAAGACAACGCTGACTCGGCTGATCAACGGTCTGATCCCTCATTACTACGGAGGGAAACTGACCGGGCAAGTCCTTTTAGACGGGAAAGAGTTAAAAGACTATCCTCTTTATCAAATCGGGCAGCGGGTGGGATCTGTATTCCAAAACCCAAGGACACAATTCTACAATGTAGATACCACCAGCGAGATTGTTTTTGGGTGTGAAAACATGGCCCTGCCGGTCCCGGAGATGCGGAAGCGTCTGGAGGAAACCGCCCACAGCCTCAAGCTGGAAAAACTGCTGAACCGGAGCTTGTTTGCCCTGTCCGGCGGGGAAAAGCAAAAAATTGCCTGTGCATCTGCTGACGCAATCCGCCCGGACATTTTCGTATTGGACGAACCGTCCTCCAATCTGGATATTGCCACCATCGAAGATTTGATTGGTGTGATCCGGCACTGGCAGTCTGAGAAAAAGACCGTGATTGTCGCGGAACACCGGCTTTATTATCTCGTTCCCTATGCAGATCGAATTTTCTATATGAAACACGGAAGTATTGTACGGGAATTTACCGGGGCGGAGTTTCAAAAACTACCGCCCGATGAATTGCAGGGAATGGGGCTGCGGGCACTGGACCCATTCCACCTGTCCCCGGAGGCCGCTCCCAAGCTGGCCGCTCCGCAATTACATATCAAGGGGTTCCAGTTCTCCTATGAAAAGCACGGCCCCCTCAATGTGGATATTCCAGACCTGACCCTGCCCCAAGGGGAGATCATCGGCATCATCGGAAACAACGGCGCGGGAAAATCTACCTTCGCCCGGTGCCTGTGCGGTCTGGATAAAAAAGCGAAAGGTGTGCTTGAAATGGATGGGGCCTCCTATGACGCGAAGCAGCGCAGGCATATCTCCTATATGGTCATGCAGGATGTAAATCACCAGCTATTCACAGAAGATGTACTGGACGAATTGATGCTTAGTATGGATGGCGAGGACGAGAAAGCAGACACAGCCCGCGCCAAGGAGATACTGAACAGCCTTGACCTGTTGGGCAAAGCAAAACTGCACCCCATGTCCCTGTCCGGAGGAGAAAAGCAGAGGGTGGCGATTGGCAGTGCAATAGCATCGGACAAAAAGGTCCTGATATTTGACGAACCTACCAGCGGATTGGATTACCGTCATATGCTGGAGGTATCGGACAACTTAAACCGTCTGAAAAAGATGGGAAAGAGCCTGTTTCTGATTACGCATGACCCGGAGCTCATTTATAAGTGCTGCACCTACCTGTTGTTCATTCAGGGGAGCAAGGTGCTGTGGCATCGGCCGATGGACGGGGATGCTGTAGGGCTCTTGCGGGCTTTCTTCTCCCGCAAGCAAGGAGCTGGTGTGTGCAATGCCTCCGGATAAAAAACTGTACGCTTCCGGTGAGGATTACTTGGAGGCCATACTTCTTCTCCACAAGAAGATGGGCATGGTACGCTCCGTGGATGTGGCTCGGCACATGGAGGTGTCCAAGCCCAGCGTGTGCCATGCGGTGGCGACCCTGCGGGACGGTGGATTTCTCACAATGGACGAGGATTATTTCCTTCACCTGACCGATGCAGGTAGGGAAGTGGCCGAGCAAATCTACGAAAAGCACCGCTTCTTTACAGAAATGCTGACAAATGCTGGGGTAGACCCCATTACTGCCGAGCGGGACGCCTGCCGGATTGAGCATGTCATCAGCGAGAGTAGTTTTCAACACTTAAAAAAGACTTTGACAGAAAAGAAATAATGGGGGAGGTGAGACTGTTGACCGGGATGGCAGTGCTGCACTATGACAATCTGTGTATAGACCCAAACCAACGCAGAGTCTATGTAAATGGTCGCGTCATAAAGATGACTACAATGGAGTTTAACATCTTGTATTATCTGGCTTCACATCCCGGTTGGACTTTTACCCGAGAGCAGCTTTATCAATATGCTATGCCGGATGATTTTGCTGCTGGCCCGGAAAGCGTCACCAGCAGGATATGCAAGATACGAAAAAAACTAAATATCAATGCGATTCAAACTGTATATGGATATGGCTATCGCTTTGAAAAGTATAACTGAAAATATTATAAAACCCGGTCGAGATCTCGTGCATGAAATCTCGACCGGGTTTCTGTTATTGGAGAATAAACTTAATATTATTTCGACTCTTTGCGGAAGCACATGAACCAGTCCAAACAATACTGATTTTCGTTCTGGTTGTCCATCCGCTCCTTGGCTACGCCGCAGCTGCCGGCGGTGGGTACGATGACATCATCGCCGGGTCGCCAGTCGGCCGGGGTGGCGCAGGCGTCGGCATCTGCCTTCTGGAGCGCCAGGACGATGCGCTTGATCTCGTCAAAGTTGCGGCCCGTGGACAGCGGATAGTACAGGATGGTTCGTACCACGCCGTTGGGGTCGATGACAAACACCGCCCGCACCGCCTGGGTGTTGGACTGTCCCGGCTGGATCATACCGTACTTGTTGGCCACCTCCATGCGGATATCCTCGATGAGAGGGAAGGTCACATTGATGTGTTTCTTGCCGTTCCACTCCAGCTCCTGGATCTTCCGCAGCCAGGCAATGTGGGAATAGATAGAGTCCACCGAAAGCCCCACCAGCTCAGTATTGAGCGCCTTGAACTCGTCGATCATAGAGCCAAAGGTCATAAACTCCGTGGTGCAGACCGGGGTGAAATCCGCGGGATGGGAGAAGAGGATCACCCATTTGCCGGCGTAATCCTCCGGGAATTTGATAGGGCCCTGCGTAGTGACAGCCTCGAAGGACGGGGCCTTGTCGCCAATAAGAGGCATTCTGTTTTCCTGATCCATGGTATGCGCTCCCTTTGTTAGCAGTCAAGTTGGATGAAAACGATATATGAGTTCTTTGGAGAAAGGCCGTAATACTCTACTGAAACAGCGTTAACCCAGCAGCTCGCTCTCCAGATCCTGCAGCATGATGTCCAGTGCGGTGATACCGCCCTCGGCAGTGTACCACACGGCGGGGTGAGCCAGATAGATGAGATGGCCGTTCTTGTAGGCCTCAGTGCCCATCACCAGCTCATTTTCCATAATATCCTGCGCCAGCTGCGCGCCGTCAGTGCCGATGGCGGCATCCCGGTCCATAACGAAGATGTAGTCGGGGTTTTTGTCCACGATGAACTCGAACGAAGCTTCATTACCGTGGGTGGAGGTATCGATGTTGGCGTCCACACCGATGTTCTCAAAGCCGACTTCCACGCCGATAATGGAGCAGCGGCCATCGTTGCCCAGCACATTGAAGCTGCCGCTGGTACACATACCGACGATGGCAGTCTGGCCCTCGGAGACGGCCTGGAGAGCGGTGATACGGGCATCGAAGTCAGCCATCAGTTCATCCACCTTATCCTCCAGGCCGAACATGGAGGCGATGGTGGTAGCATTCTGTCGCACGCTCTCTACCACGCCAAGTTCGGTATCCGTGGCCAGATAGACCACGGGAGCGATCTCGCTGAGGGCGTCGTAACTGGAGGAAAGGCGACCGCCGATGAAGATGACGTCCGGCTCACAAGCCATGACAGCCTCCAGATCGGCTTCCTTGATGGTGCCCAGGTTGGCGATATCGTCATTGATGTAGTCCTGGAGGTACTCCAGGCTGGTGGAGGCGGTGCCCACCACCCGGTCGCCCACGCCAAGGGCGTTCAGAATGTCCAGGGACGCCATATCCAGGATAGCGATGCGCTGGGGATCGTAAGGCACTTCCAGCTCCGCCGCCTCCTTGTTGGCATTGAGGCTGGTGATGGTCACGGACTCGGGGGTCTCGTTGTTCTGTGTTTCTTCACTGGACTGGCTGCTGCTGGGCGAGGAGGTATTCTCGGAAGAATCGCCGCCGTTCTGCGCAGAGCAGGCCATAAGGCTCAGGGCCATCACACCGGCCAGGGCAAGAGAAAGCATCTTTTTCATGTTCATTTTTGGTTACTCCTTTTCTGAAAAGTACTGAAAATAAGGGTCAATAGTAGATGGACAGTGGCTTACCTGCAATGGTCAGGATCTCAAAGTCCACCTGATAGATCTGCGACAGATTCTCTTTCGTCATCACCTCCTCCACAGTGCCGAACTTGGCGATTTTTCCGTCCTTGAAGGCACAGATGTAATCAGAATAGAATGCCGCATAATTGATCTCATGCAGCACCAAAATCACCGTCTTCCCCAGCTCGTCGCAGAGGCGGCGGACGATTTTCATCATATTGGTGGCGTGGTAGATGTCCAGGTTGTTGGTGGGCTCGTCCAGCAGCACATACTCGGTGTCCTGGGCGATGACCATAGCGATCAGAGCCCGCTGCCGCTGGCCGCCGGAGAGTTCGTCGATGAAGCGATCCTGGAACTCCTCCAGTTCCATGTAGTGAATAGCCCGGTCGATGATCTGCTGATCCTCTGGGGTGACCCGGTTTCCCGAATAGGGAAAGCGCCCGAAGGTCACCAGCTCCCGCACGGTCAGCTTCATCTGGATGTTATTGGACTGGGTCAGGATGGCAAGACGCTTGGAGAGCTCCTTGCTTTTCCATTTGCCGATGTCCTTGCCCTCAAAGTCTACCAGTCCGCTGTCGTGGGCGATCAGTCGGGAGATCATGCCCATGACGGTGGACTTGCCCGCGCCGTTGGGGCCGATCAGGGAAATCACCTTGCCCTTGGGAATGGCGAAGCTCACGCCGTCCACCACGGTTTTCCCGTCATACTGTTTTGTCAATTCCTGTACACGCATGGTCACACCTTCTTTCTTGTCAGGAGGAGGTAGAGGAAGTAAAGACCGCCGCCCACGGTGATGAACACACTCACCGGCACGGAATAGGAATACACATGCTCCACGATGAGCTGCCCGCCCACCAGCACGATCATGCCAAACAGGGCCGAACCCAGCACCAGCTGGGTGTGGCGGAAGGTCTTGAGGAGCTGCCGGGACAGGTTGGCGATGATGAGCCCCAAAAAGGAGATGGGTCCCACCATGGCGGTGGCCACGGCGATGCAGAGGGTCACGCCCAGCAGCAGGCGGCGAATGCAGCGGTCATAGTCCACGCCCAGATTGATGGCCTGTTCCTTGCCCAATGTCAGCACATCCAGCAGGGCCAGCTCTTTTCGCAGCGCGAAGATGACGCTTGCCAGAAGGATCAGGGAAAAGACGATGATTTCGGAGTTGATGTTACTGAAGCTGGCCACCAGGGTATTGAGCAGCGTGTCGTACTCGTTGGGGTCCATCACCCGGGTCAGAGTGGTTTGGATGCTGCCAAAGAAGGAGGTCAGCACCGTGCCAACCAGCAGCACGTACAGCACATTATGCTTTGTCTTTTTGAATATCCAGCTGTAGATTACTGTGGCGGCGATACCCATGAGCACCACATCCACTGCAAAGGACAGATTGGCGTTGGAGGCCACCACGCTGGCAGATCCAAGAAAGAACACCACCGCCGTGTGGATGAGGGTATAGAGGGAATTCATCCCCAGCAGGCAGGGGGTCACGATGGTGTTGTTGATGATGGACTGGAACACGATGGAGGCTCCGCCAATGGCAAAGGCCGTGATCAGCATGACGATGAGCTTGGGAGTTCGGATCTTCATGGCGTAAGCCAGCAGCTTGGGATTAGAGAAATTCACTTCAACCAGCATATAGCCCGCCGCGCAGAGCAAAACCAGAAAGGCCAAAATCAGGAGTTTGCGCCGGTTGGCGCGTATGGCAGCCGTGTTCACTGGTCTGCACCTCCCTTCAGGTTGGGCATGGTGGAGCAGCAGCTTGTTCCGGCGCCGCCCAGACGGATGGCCTTGCGGCCATGCTTGAGCCGGTAAAACAGCAGGGCGATGAAAATGAGGCTTCCCAGGATGCCCACGATCAGTTCGATGGGCAGCTCGTAGGGGGCAATCACCACCCGGCCGATCATGTCGCACACCAGCACGAAGATTGCGCCGAACAGGGCGGTGTCCACCAGCGTGCCCCGAATCTTGTCGCCCTTGTACATGGCTACCACATTGGGCACGATCAGGCCGATGTAGGAGATGGAGCCGACCACCACCACGATGGAGGCAGTGATCATGGCAGCAATGGTGAGCCCGGAAAAGAGGACCAGGTTGTACGGGACACCCAGGTTCTTGGAAAAATCCTTGCCCAGTCCCACAATATTGAAATGGTTGGCGAAGAGGAAGGCCAGTACCACCAGCGGGACTGTCAGCCAGACAATCTCATACCGGCCCTTCAGCACCAGCGAGAAGTGGCCCACCAGCCAGGAGGACAGAGCTTGGGTCATCTCATATTTGTAAGCCAGATAGTTGGTAATGCCGCCGATGACATTGCCGAACATAATGCCCACCAGAGGGACCATCACCACATCCTTGAACTGGATGCGCTGAATGAACCAGACGAAGATCCAGGTGCCCAGAATCGCCGTGGCAAAGGCGAAGATAGCCCTGCTCCACAGGGTGGAGGCCGGCATAAACAGCAGAGCCAGCAGGATGCCGAACTGCGCCGAGGAAATTGTCGCGCCGGTGGTGGGCGACACAAATTTGTTACTGCACAGCTGCTGCATGATGAGCCCCGCCACGCTCATGCCAATGCCGGTACACAAAATGGCCAGCAGACGGGGCAGCCGGGAGATGATGAAAATCTCCAGCTGCTCAAAATTGCCTGCCAGAAGCTCGCCCGGCGTCAGATCGATCACACCTACAAACAGCGAGCAGCAGGACAAGACAAGCAACAGAGCCAAGAGAACTATGGTAGAACGATACGGTCTGATACAATCCTCCCCTTTCTTCAATACGGTTAGCTATGGCTAACCGTATTGTAAAAAACGATGCGCAGCGGCGATTGGACTTACCATGCATCACGCACTGCGCATCGTGAGTGTATTATAGCACACGGAGTTAGTTGTGTGCAACCACGCAAAAAGCACAAGCTACCAAGCGGAAAGGATTCTTTTTTTATCCATTATGCGAATTGTTGCCCCGAGCGGACTGCGTCTGAGCAGTCAGCCGGCCCATGCTCCGCAGGCTGACGCCCAGGGTGGAGAGATTGTGCAGCGTGGCAGAGGTGGCGGGCGGCAGAACACCGGCCACACCAAGGGCAATCAGGGTGCCGTTGAAGCCGATAACGAAGCGGTAGTTGGAGTGGATGCGCGCCATCAGCGCCATGGCGATCCGGCGCAGCTCTACCAGTTCCCAGAGACTGTCGGCAGCGATGGTGATGTCCGCGATTTCCCGGGCGATGGCGGCCCCGTCGCTGATGGCGATGCCCGCATCCGCCTCGGACAGGGCCGGCGAGTCGTTGATGCCGTCGCCCACCATCAGGACAGTATGTCCCTCCCGGCGCAGCCGGGCCACATAGTCCGCCTTATCCGCCGGCAGTACCTCGGCGCGAAACGCGTCTACCCCCACTTGCAGGGCGATGGCCTCGGCGGTGCGGCGGCTGTCTCCGGTAAGCATGACGGTACTGGTGATCCCCAGGGCGCGGAGGGCGGATAGGACTTCCTTCGCCTCCTCACGCAGCGGGTCGGAGATGCAAATCACAGCGGCAAGCTGTCCCCCCACCGCCAGATACAGGTGGGAATACTCCGGCGGCAGGGCGTCAAAGCGTTCTTGCTCGCCCTCCGGAATGATGCAGCTCTCATCCTCAAAGACAAAGTGGGCGCTGCCGATGAGGACCCGCTCCTCATCGACGGTGCTGGCGATGCCGTGGGCCACCAGATACTCCACCTTGGAGTGGTACTCCTCATGACGCAGGCCCCGGCGTTTGGCCTCCTCCACCACGGCGTTGGCCATGGAATGCGGGAAGTGTTCCTCCAGACAGGCAGCCAGCCGCAGCATTTCGGCTTCCTCTTTGCCGCCGAAGGACACCACCTGAGCCACCCGGGGACAGGCGTGGGTCAGGGTGCCGGTCTTGTCGAAAACGATGGTGTCGGCCGCAGCCACCGCCTCCAGGAACTTGCCGCCCTTGACAGTGATATGGGCCCGTCCCGCCTCCCGCATGGCGGAGAGGACGGCCAGAGGCATAGCCAGTTTCAATGCGCAGGAGAAGTCCACCATCAGCACCGACAAAGCCCGTGCCACATTCCGGGTGAGGACGAAGCTCAGCAGACTCCCTATAAAGGTATAGGGCACCAGCTTGTCCGCCAGATTGGCAGCCTTGCTCTCAGCCTCCGACTTCATCTGCTCCGACTGCTCAATCATGTGAACGATTTGGTCATAGCGGCTCTGACCGGAGGCCTGCTTCACCTCCAGCACACACTCACCCTCCTCCACCACAGTGCCGGCATAGACTGCGCCTCCGGGGCGCTTGGGTACCGGGATGGACTCGCCGGTGAGGGACGCCTGATTGACGGTGACCTCCCCCTCCAGCACCAGACCGTCCACGGGGACGATGCCTCCGGCGCGGACGACTACCGCATCCCCCGGCTGGATCTGGGACACAGGAACCAGCACTTCGCCCTGGGCTGTGCGCAGCCAGACCCGGTCCACATTCAGCGACATGCACCGGGCCAGATCCGCCACAGATTTCTTCCTTGTCCACTCCTCCAGCAGCTCACCCACCTCCAGCAGGAACATGACGGTGCCGGCGGTATCAAAGTCGCCCCGGAACGCCGAGATGGAAATGGACAGGGCGTCCAGCAGTTCCACCTTGACGCGGCGGCGCAGCAGGCAGCCCATGCCCCGCCGCACAAAGGGGACCATGTGCCAGAGTATGCGGGCAAGGCGCAGCGGAGGCGGGAGAAACAGGGTGCAGGCGGCCTTGCACACCACCTTTGCCACCAGCTTCTCCTCAAATTCCCGGTTCAGCGCCCGGCTGCTGTGGGCGGGCAGCGCGGTGGTCTGCTCCGCCTCCTGCCAGGAAAAATGCCGAATTTCGTTCAGCACGGCTTGGCGAGTCCCATCGTAGTACAGGATGACGCAGCAGGTTCGCTCATGGACGGTGACCTGTCGGCACCATGATTTTCCCTGAATCCATGCCTCCAGCAGATCCGCCTGAGCGAGTGTCATTTGTTTTTGCCGCAGCCGGAACCGGATGCGCCCCCGGCTTTCGTGCAATATGGTTGCGTTCATAGGTTCCTCCTTCACGAAAAGAGGGAGCCGCTGGCGGCTCCCTCTGGGTCAATCAGGCTTCTTCGCTCTCCAGATTGGCAGCGGCGGCTTCCTCCGCTTCCTTCGCAGCCCGGTCCTCATTCAGCTCCTTGGCGGAGGCCAGAATGTCCGCGGCGTTTTCCTGCACCGTGGTCACAGTCCCCATGACCGAGTCCTTCATCCGCAGGCCGGCGGCCGTGACATGGACATAGGCTTTCTTGGCGTCCTTGCTGGACAGCAGCTTGATGCCAAAAGAACCAAACAACGCACCACCCGCAAAGCAGGCAAGTTTCGTATAAACGCTCATTGTGATCCTTCCTTTCCCTTATTTCCGTTTGTAGCCGGTGACCATGACCATAATCATGCAGATCACAGCGCCCCACGCCCAAAAACGATGCTGTTTCATCGCTGTCACTCCTTTGAATGCTTTGGAATGTCTGATTATTGTAGCAGAAAAGATGGGTGTTTGTCGCTGTCAAAACGGACGCAGAGTTGCGGTTTCCGACATTTTTCTGTACTGGCCGGGGGTCATGCCATACTCCCGCTTGAACGCTGCGTTGAACTGGCTCATACCCTCATACCCCACAGCCTGCGCAATTTGCTGAATGGGCATCCGGGTGGTGCAGATCAGCTCCTGTGCCCGTCGGAGGCGCTGTTGAACCAAAAAGCTGTGAATCGGCATGCCATAGGCGCGGCGGAACCCTTCTTTCAAGAAGGTCGGGGAAAGCGAAAACTGTTTGCAGAGGAACGCAATGGTAAGCTTATCAGACAGATGCGTCTGGATGTATGCCTTGACTTCCAACAGACTGTGGGATACTGGGCAGCCTGAGCCGGAGAGAGAGCCATTCGATTCAGATACCTCGGTGCAGAGCAGATACAGCAGTTCCACCGACTTGAAAACACAGTAGCGTTCCTGCTCCTGCTCAGACAGATAGCGAACCGTTTCAAAAAATGACTGCGTCCAAGGTGTGCCGCACAGGGCCATGCAGCCGTTCCTCGCCGTCATCTTCTCCTTGACGATCCTGGTGTCCAACCTCATCCCCAGGGTGGAGCAGACCGTCACAAGGCTTTCTTTTGCGGCTTTGGCGTCTACGGCAATCAAAACGCCGCCCAGGTTTCCGCTACACTGACACGAGCGGAGAGCGGAGCTGTCGGAGAGGAGGAAGATCCCCGGAGCCTCCACCATGCAGGAAGCACCCTGTAACGCTCGGACAGTAAGGCGGCCAGTCATGCAGAACAGCACCTCAAACTGGAGCGGTGCGCCGCACACTGGGACAGACCGCAGAGGTTCCTGTTCCGGCTCCGGCAAGGAAAAGCGGCAGATTTCTACCCCTGGCATACCGTGGCCCCAACGGCCCGTGCCGGAGCCCTGCCTCAATAAGTATTCTTTCAGCATATTTCTCACGACCTGTTTCTCTGGGTTCGAAATTGGTTTTACCTATGCTGACCGGGGAACCAGAGAGAAGGCAGGAGACAAGCGCCTCCTGCCTTCTGCGGTGCTTTTGTCAGGCCAGCGACGCGCCCAGCTCGCGGCAGGCCGCCAGAGCGTCATCGTCCGGAGCCTCGTTGCAGATCACGCTTTCGCAGGCCAGATTGGCGCCGTCGTCGTTGCAGCGGGACTCCCAGCTGCGCATCCATTCGCCGTCGCCCCAGCCGTAGGAGCCAAACAGAGCGATGTTCTTCCCGCTCAGCCTGCCCTCACAGGCGGTGAACATGGGCTCGAACTCGCTCTCCTCCAGCTGCTCCGACCCCATGGAGGGGCAGCCAAAGGCGATGGCGGAATACTCGCCGACCTGCTCCGGCGAGAACTCTGCGGCGGTAATCACAGACACCTCAGCGCCTTTGCCCTTGGCGCCTTCGGCCACCGCCATTGCCATGGTCTCGGTGTTTCCCGTGCCGCTCCAATACACAACCGCAACTTTACTCATAAGACTCAACGACCTTTCTTTCTGGATTTGTTATGGTAGAAACATCAACCAGCCACGGTGAGCTGCTCGATGGATTTCCCTTGCTTCCACTGCCGGGAGTAGATTTTGCTGCACATCTCGTATTTTTCAAAGATGCTTCTGGCGGCCTGTTCGTCGCCGTAGACCTTCCAGCAGCCCACGCACTTGTGATTGCACGCCCGATTGCAGATAAAGCCCAGCACATCCTCCGGCGGATAGCTCAAAAACAGGCCGATTTCATGGGGGAATTCCCCCTCGCTCCGGAGCCGGTGGATCAGGTGAACCACACAGCCATTGGGGTTTTCCGGCACATAGCCGTATTTCAGAAGCAAGGCTCTGGCGCGGTGATCGGTCAGATCGCTCTCCAGCGCATTGGGCCGGTAGGCGTAAATCAAAGCGCGGCCTTTGCAAACCCGGAGCGGCAGAACGCGGATGCCCTTGGGCACCAGTTTCTTGTTCAGCCGGCATAAGTCTCTCGTCAGATCCTTCCGGCTGGGGCAGGCGCAGGAAAAGAGGTTTCCCGTCTTGATCCCGGCCAGGGTGGGAGAACAATGGCGAATCAGCAGATCCTCTGACATAGGCGTTTCCCTCACAAAATCATGTCCATTCGAAGACTGTACGGCGAAATAGAAAAACTGACAGTAAATGTGGTTAGCGATTGCTAACCGATGCGTTAAATATATAGCCACCGCCTATTGGTTAGCGGTAGCTAACTAATGCAATTATATACAGGGCAAATTCGCTTGTCAAGAGGACGAACGGATTTTGCTGACAGAAAAAATGGCGCTTGTCGGACGCCTGTGTTATAATAAGCAAAACGCCCGTTTTTTGGAGGTTCCTATGGCGATTCACGAGTCTGGCCAGATGTATCTGGAAACCATCTATATTCTTTCACAGAACAGCACCTTTGTTCGAGCTATCGATGTGGGAGAGCAGTTGGGCTTTACCAAGCCCAGCGTCAGCAGAGCCATGTCCATTCTGAAAAAGGACGGATATGTGAATGTAGATGCTGACGGAGCAATTACCCTGACGGAGACCGGGCTTGCCATTGCTAAGACGATGTATACCCGCCACACGGTGTTGAGCCAGATGCTGATGGAATTGGGCGTGGACGAGGAGACTGCGACCGAGGACGCCTGCCGGATCGAGCATGTGATCAGCGAAAAATCCTTTGCGGCGGTGCAGGCGCACTTGGAGCAGGTAACGAAAATGCGGGAAGATGCGCACGGGCAATGAGACGGGCAATGAGTCTATGCAAATTTGGCGGACTGTTATTAAACAGTAGCATATACAAGCAGTTTACAAACCTTGGAGGGCGGCCGAGTAATCGACGGCCCTTTTCTCATACTTTCGGGCAGAAAGAATCAACCAGCTGTGACGAAACCAAGAGAGAAAACCCGTGAGGAATTGACAGCCGCTACATGGCTATCTGTTGACCGACGCAGACCTGGAAATGGGACTCAGGAAGTTTGACATCAAGAAAGGCCGGTTCTCTTTCCGCCTGACTGCCCCATGCAGTGAGGGATGCTGTGAAGTAACCAGTGAAACAGCAAGAAGGATGCTTTAAGGAATTCATCGAATAGCATTATTTTCCAAAAAATGAAAGATTGTTTGCATTACTTATTTTATGATGGAAATTTTCTTTTGCTGGGCGAACCAAATGCCCTCTCGATTGTATATGTAAGTGAGAGGAGGTGCAGAGCGTGTGATAGATCAGTACATCCACCAATACGGGAAACGCCTCTATGGCCTGTGCCTGACGCTCTGCGCCAACACGCTGGAGGCAGATGATCTGTACCAGGATACCTGGCTGCAGGTGGTCAAAAACTTCTCTCGATATGACGCAAGCCGGGATTTCGAGCCCTGGCTCACCAAAATCTGTGTCAACCTGTACCGGAACGCCCTGCGGCGCCTCTCAAAAAGTCCCTTTTTCCATTTCCGCAGCAATGAGGAAAAGGAGTTCCTGCTCTGCTCCATACCTGCTCCCGAAAAGGTGGATTACAGGCCGCTCTATGAGGCAATCGACCGTCTGCCGGAAAAATATCGTCTGGCTGTGGTCCTCTATTACTTCGACGATAGGGATATTGCAGCAACCGCGCAGATCCTGGGGATTCCCAACGGAACCGTCAAATCGCGGCTGGACAAAGCCAGAAAGCTGCTCAAGGAGGCGCTTGGAAATGAAACAGATTTATGATTTTGAACAGCGTACGCCTCCGGTTCTCAACGAGCAAATGCTCCGGGCGGAACTGGAGCGGCGCAAACTGCGGATTCAGACCGCCGTCGCAGTTCTGGCAGGCTTTCTCTTGATGATTGCCGCAGTCCTGCTGGGGTACTCAGCAATTGACTGGTACCCTGTCCTCTCTCTGCTCAGCTTTGGATATATCATCACTGCTGCAACCGGCGGCGGCGTCATCGCCATCGTCTATTCTCGTAAAGGAGGGAAAACAGCATGAGTACCGTTGCGACTGTCCCTGTCATGATTGTACTGGTCCTCATCATTCTTCTGCCGTTTATCGTCGGATTTTTTATCTATCGTGACGCCAGACAGCGGAATATGAATGCCATCCTCTGGGCCCTCGTGGCAGCCTTGGCCCCTGCTTTCATCGGCCTCATCGTGTATCTCCTGGTTCGTGGGAATTACATGAACCTCAGATGCCCCCAGTGCAGCACCCCAGTCATGGAAACCTATGTGGTGTGTCCCAAGTGCGGCGCTAAACTACGCCCCTCCTGCCCAAACTGCAAGGCGCCGGTAGAGCCGGATTGGAAGGTCTGCCCCAGATGCACTACGCCGCTCCCGGAATACCAGACCGACATCCAGACGCCGGTGCGTCCCAAGGATCGGACTGGCTGGAAGATCCTTCTGGTGATCCTTTTGATCCCGCTGCTGCTGATTCTGTTTGCGATCTTCGGCCTTATGGGGCTGAGAGGCAGCGGCTCCGTCAGTATGCAGGAATTGAGCCGGGATGAGTACTTCGCAGAGATGGAGGGCCTGTCGCAAGAGGAAGCCATCGAAAAGGTGCAGGAATGGCTGGATGGCCTGAATCAGGATGGAACCCGTGCTCATGCCCTGCGTTATGACTATTACAACGGCAGCAACACAGAGTATTACTTCCTCGTCTATGTTCCCGGCGGCGGAGATTCCTCTCACTCCGGCTTGGGCCAATCCACCAGCATCTTTGGAACAACGGTGAAGTTGGAGCTGGAGGAAACCGGCAACGATGGGACACTGTTCAGCATCCTGTCTACTGCGGAAAATGCGCCGAATCTGAAGATCACCTTGGGCGGGAAGCGGATTCCTTGCTATGTAGATACCGTGGACTTCAACCCCACCGTCTATTATATTGTGCCGCAGTATGACGAGCTGGACCCCGATGCTGCAGACTTTTTCATGCCGGAACGGATTTCGGTCATCCAAATCGTTGGAAATTCCAATGTGGGCGTCATGGAGATCCAGGATGACGATGTGGCTTTTGATATCCTGGTGGGCATTGACAGCGCCCCCTATCTCGACCTGGAGCATGACATCTACGGTAAGCCGGATGGGACCGGCGGCTATGATTTCAGGGATGGCTTTGAAATTCGGATTGAGTACCAGACACACGACGAACTGCTCAGTCATGCGGATATGATCACTTGCCTGGCATTCGAGCAGGACGGCAGCTACTACCTGATTGACGACCGCCCGGACAACGGACGGACTATCCGTGAGATCGATGAGGCGTTCTATCATGAATTAGAGTCCCTCTTTGAAGAACCATCTTAATGCTGGCGAGATAAAAAAGGAGGTTCTGTGATGGAATTTTTGCTGAATTTCTTGTTAAATTACATCACGCTGGGCGTGGCAGGTGTTGCATTCGTCTTGATCCTGGCTGTATTGATCTGGAAAAGGAAGACCCTCTCCTCTAAAGACAAAGGGCTCCTTATCGTTTTACTGGTCATCCTTGCTATCTACTTCGGATTCATCCTCATCGTAACCATTACATCCGGATCAGTCCATCCCGCCGGTGGGGCGACTCCCATAAGGCCATAGCGAATGATGACTATAATCGAAGATGTAGCCGGGAAAGTGACGGCATTGCTCGAAAAATATGAGTTCGATGCAAGTACCCTTGCAAGGTATTTGGGACTCTCCCGGGAGCAGGTGAATGACATTGCTCATGGAAAGATGGAATGTCTTTTTGCGCAGCGGAAAGTATTAGACAAAATCATGTTTCTTTATGCTGTGGCCTGCGAAGATGCCGATTTGAAAACAAGTGCATTTTTAGAAGTGCTGGTTTCCTGCCACCATCTTTCGCCAACCGCGATTGCGAAAATGTCAGGCGTTGGCGTGGCGGATGTTGAGAAAATGCTATCTGGCCTTTCCGCGGAAGTTGACATCTACTCGAAGTATGAGATCGCTGTCACAGCAATGGCTCTACGATTCTTTTTGAAAGACTGTGAACCCACTATTTAAGAAGAGCAGGACGGGCAATCGCCCATCCTGCTCTTCTTATTGAGTGATTGGTGCTGCTCGGCTCTGTGTCTGGATTGATGATAACTAATTTATGCATTGGCAATAGGTTTCCTTCATTCGCTTGTGACCATTTCAATCGCAAATCCAACCGCTCACGACAGATCGCCCTTATGTGGTTGCTGTCTTTTCAAAATCTTTCGGGCTGCTTTTTTGATTTTATGGCACACGCCAAGAATAGCGATGCAAAACAGCAGGGCCGCTAATCCATATCCAAACGACTGCATTGCCATGTTCATGTTAAAGCCTCTTTTCTGGCCGCTGCCGCCAATGAACTCAACCGAATAGTCCTCTTTTTTTGTACGGCTCCTTCTGGATCGTGCCGACCTCATACCCCGTGCTGCGAATAGCATTCATAAGAGCCTCCGTGTCCAGCTCTGTTTCAGAGAGGATTACAGTCTGGTTTTTGCTGCGGGAGGAGTTTACCTTTTTGACCGGGCAGGCTTTGCGTACAGCGTCATTGACATGAGCCTCGCACATCCCGCACATCATTCCGTTGACTTCCACTGTGTACTTCCACATATTCTCTCACTCCTTCTTGACTTTTGTATGATCGAGCAGCGCAGATCGGATGCGGGCCTGCTGTGCCGCAGTCCGTTCATCCGGGATCTTTCTGGCCATCAGACAGCAGAGCGGCGCCAACGAGCTTCCGAGAAGCTGATGGCGAACGATGGAATAGCCGCGCTCGGACAGGTATGCCATCAGCTCCCCGGCAGTCCAGACATGGTATACCCGAAAGCCGGACAGCCCTATGAACCAGAGCCGGAGTCTGGCGCTGCGGCTTTTGCCCCAGACAAAGGTGGGGGCGAACAGCCATCCCCCCGGCTTTAGAACCCGCCAGGCTTCCGCCAGAGCCTTTTCCGGGTGAGGCATGACATGGAGGGCGTTGGAGATCACGACCGCATCAAAGCTCTCCGGCCCGTAGGGCAGCTTGGTGGCGTCCTGGACGGAGAAATGGAGCCGAGACGAATATACCTGCTTTTTGGCCTGACGGATCATTTCAGATGAAAAGTCGGTTGCCTCCCAACTCCGGACACATGGTGACAGCGGGACAGACAGCTGACCTGTTCCGCAGGCCAACTCCAGCACATCCATATCCCGTTTCAGAAAAGGGTGCATTGCTTTGCAGATCTGCTGATAGGTCGCCTGAGAGCGGCGCATGAAGCCGGCGTAATGTCGTGAAAACCGCTCCCAAAACTGCTTGTTGTCATCCATACAATATGGTCACCTCAATGATGGTTAGCGATTGCTAACTACATCATACTCTTTGTCGCACGAAATTGCAAGATGCCGCCATATTGGTTTTGCATGTTCTCTGGGATAAATCAAGGGAAGAAGCGAGAACGAAGAATGACCGGGATACATCTCCCGGCCATTCTTTCCGTTTCGTTCGGCTCACTGTGTTTACCGGCGCCAACCGGTGGGATTGGAGCGGGCGGTGATGAAGCGGTGGTAAATGCCCTCCTCCGCCATAAGTGTTTCATGGTCGCCGGCCTGAACGATGCGCCCCTGGTCGATAACCAGGATCTCATCGGCGTGGCGAATGGTATTGAGCCGGTGGGCAATGACCAGCAGGGTCTTGCCCCGGCACAGTTGGGTGATGGCCTCCTGGATGTAGCTCTCGTTGTCGGCATCCACGCTGGCGGTAGCCTCATCCAGAATGACGATGGGAGCATCCTTCAGAATGCAGCGGGCAATGGAGATTCGCTGCCTCTCTCCGCCAGATAGGCTGGCTCCACCTTCGCCGATGACAGTGTCAAAGCCGTCGGGCAGTTCCATGATGAAGTCATAGCATCGGGCTTTCCTGGCTGCCTCATAGACCTCCTCCCGTGTGGCGTCTGTCCGTCCCATGGCGATGTTGTTATAGACGGTATCCTGGAATAAGTAGACCCGCTGGAACACCATAGAGATCTGATCCATCAGATCAGAAAGAGGAATATCGCGGATGTCACTGCCCCGCACCAGGATCTGTCCCTGTTTGACATCCCAAAACCGGGAGAGCAGGTTGGCTACCGTACTTTTACCGCCGCCAGAAGGCCCCACCAGGGCCAGCATCCGTTTTTTCTCCAGCGTGAAGGAGACATCATGCAGAACCTCTTTCTCCCCGTAGGCGAAGGTGACATTTCGGAACTCCATCTCTGGGGCGCTGCCGACTTTGGGGAAGGACTCCCGGCCCCGGTCAGGCAGTTCCGGCTGAGCCAACACTGCCTCGATCCGGTCCATGCAGGCGTTCATCACCGTCAGGCGGGTGGCTTGACTATAGAGCGCTTTAATGGGGCCGAAGAGGTCAAAGACGAAGAGCAGGACACCCAGCAGGAAGGTGATGGAGAGCTGCCCCCGGCCATAGAGCCAGAGAGACAGGGGGATCATCAGCACCGAGCCCAGACCGCACACCAGATAAAGGGCCCGCATCCAGGGGGCCTGACTCTCCTCGAACTCGATGCTGACCTTGCGGCTCCGGGCGAAATTCTCGGTGAGCTGCGCGGAACGCTCTCCCAGCAGGTTGAAGGTCTTGGCGATGCCGATGCCCTCCACATAGTCCAGCACCGCCCGTGTGAGCGCCTCGCTCTGCTCCTGTCGGATGTCGGAGTGGGCCAGGGTGCTCCCCAGAGATGCGCGGCCCAGCTGCCAGATAATCAGCACCACCACCAGGGCGGCCAGTCCCAGCCAGGGATTCAGGAAGGCCAGCCACAGCACCAGAATAGCCTGGGCAAAGGTATAGCACATCATGTCGGCAATATCGTGCATACAGTTCTCCTCGATGAACACCATGTCGGTGGACAGAACGGAGCTGATTTTGCCGATGTTGCCCTCTGTGAAATAGCCCATGGGCAGGCGGCGCAGATGCCGCCCCAGTTCCATGCGCAGATCGGCGAACACCATATATCCCGCCGCGGCCTGGAGCCGGTCGGCGATATTCTGGCACAGGCACTCCAGCAGCACGCAGCCCACCGTGCCCACCGCCAGCCACAGGCACCACCGTGCCGTTATGGTTCCCTGGAGAAAGGCACTCAGGGACAGGAAAGACAAGCCTATCGGAGCCTTGGACAGCATGGCCTTCAAAAAAGCAAAGATGAAAGCCAGTTTGATCCGCCCCTGGTAGGGGCCGGATACGGACAGGATTCGTTTCATCAGCGTGATCATGCTTCGTCGCCTCCTTTCTCCGCGGAGACACGCCAGGCAGCGGCTCCCTCAGCAGCCCGCCACAATTTTTCATAGGCGGAACAGGTCTTTCGCAATGTATCGTGGCGGCCGATCCCTGCCACCTTTCCTTGATCCAGCACCACAATCTGATCGGCGCCTACAATGGACTGAAGCCGGTGGGCGATGACGATGACCATCTTGCCCCGGATCACCTCGGCAATGGCGGCGTTCATTTTCTCCTCATTCTCCGGGTCCAAAAAAGCGGTGGCCTCGTCCAGCACCACGATGGGAGCGTCCTTCAGAATCGCCCGGGCCAGGGCGATCCGCTGCCGCTCGCCGCCGGAAAGCCCTTTGCCGCCATCGCCGGCCATGGTATAGATTCCTTTTTCCAGCCGTTTCAGAAATTCTCCGCATTGAGCCCGTTCCGCCGCCGCCAGCACCTCCTCGTCGGTGGCACCGGGTCTTCCCAGCCGGATGTTCTCCAACAGGCTGGTGTTGAACAGGAACTGCTCCTGCGCGACGAAGGAGATCTGCTCATTCAGAGAGGCGAGGGACATCTCTCGCAGGTCTTGCCCCCCCAGCGTGATGCGTCCGTCCGTCACATCGTAAAAGTGGACCAGCAGCTTGGCAAGGGTCGATTTCCCGCTGCCGGATTCTCCCACCAAAGCAGTGAGGCTCCCCTGTGGGACAGAGAAGGAGATGCCGTGGAGGACTTCGTCCTTTTCATAAGAAAACCGCACATTCTCAAAGCGGATCTGCAAATCGTTTCCGTTGAAATGCGTTTTTCCTTCTTTCAGGGGCGAAATATTGAACAGAGATTCCATTTGGTCGATCTTGTAGCTCAGCTGGGGCAGCACCGACATAAAGTTCATGGCTCGGATCAGAGGCGGTCCCACGGAAAAAGACATGCACAATACCAGCGCGTAATCCGGCAAGGTAGAGGCGCCGGTGAGTACCAGATAGCCGCCGACCGGCAGCAGCACCAGCGCCACGCAGGGCAAAATGCTGGTGTAGAGGGCCATCCACAGCCAGCAGGCCCGGAACCAATCCAGAGTAAAATCACGGTAGTTTTTTACATCGGTCTCAAAGCGGTGATAGGACTCTCCGTCCCGGTTGAAGACTTTCACGACTTCCATGCCGTTGATGTACTCCACGATGGTGTTGTTCATTTTCTGCCCGGCGGCGTAGTAGTCTCCCATCTTGCTCATGCCGGAGCGGTACATCATGCCCATAGCCAGCACGCCCAGCGGGAGGGAGCAGAGGGAAAGCAGACCAAGCTTCCAGTCCGTGAGGAACGTGGCCACAAATACCACCACCGGCACCGCCAGATTGGACAGCCCTTCCGGCAGGGCGTGGGCCAGCAGAAGTTCCATGCTCTCGATGTCGTCAATGAACATCTTCTTCCAAACTCCAACGCCCTTCTCCTGGATCGCGCCCAGGGGCTGCTTTTCCAGCTTGCTCTGGAGATGGAGCCGGAGGTTTTCCAGCGTATGATAGGCGGAGCGATGAGACAGTGCCAGCCCCTCCACATAAAGAAGGCCGTAGAGGACCATGCATAGAGCCATGGCCCCGGCGTTTAACAGGGTCTCCTCCAAAGTGAGACTGCCCCCAGTCAGCAGGGGCCGCAGCAGGCGGTAGAGGAAGAAATAGGGCAGCACGCTCATGGCCACGCCGGCCACCAGTACCAGAATGGAGGCATAAGTCGTCTTCCGGTGGCGTCCGGTGTAGCGCAGGACTTTTTGAAACACAGTATCACTCCTTTTTTAGTTAGTTATTGCTAACTTATTAGCGAGAAAAAAGCCTCCGCAGAGGCGTTTTTCACCCCTTGGGGAATCCCAGGGCAGCGTACCAGTCAAAGAGACGGCAGACCAAAGTGCAGTGGCGCTGGATCTCCGGCCAGGTGAAGTCGTGGATAAAGGGCTCGTAAATGGTGGTCCAGAAGGCGGACAGGACCACATGAAGCTCCTCCCGCGTCATATCCACCGTACACAAGCCCCGGCGTCTGGCCTCGGCGTAGTAGGTCCAGGTGCCTTCCGTCATTTTCTCCACCCAGTCGTGTTGGAAGTTGGCGTAGGCGGTGCCCTCCGCTCCGGTGAGCAGCAGCACAAAGCCATCCCGCCGCTCATTGAGAAAGCGGAACCACCACAGCATATATTCCTCATCCATATACCACGCCCGGATCAGATCTTCGTCGGAGAGAGCGGATGCCGGCACCGCCGTCCGCTCCTCATAAACAGCATCCAAATCCGCCACCGTATCCGCCACCACAGCGCGAAACAGCTCCTCTTTTCCGGCGTAACGCTTATAAAGGGCGCCGGTTGTCACCCCAGCCCGCTGGCAGATGGATTTCAGGGAAGCCTTCTCAAAGCCCAGCGTCCGGAACTCCTCTTTGGCGCTGTCCATGATCCGAGGGTCAATGGAAGTATCCGGTTTTGCCATAACATCCCTCCCAATGATTGATAATTTGATTACCGATAATCTAATTATCAATATAGCATCACTTTCTATCACTGTCAAGGAGAAATCCTCTCTTGACAAACTTGCTTTTTGGTTGTATATTCAAAACATCGTTATGAAACAGTGTTTTGAATTGAGAGGTGATACCATGGCAAAGCAGATCGAAGGGGTCTATGAAAATGTACTCCGCTGCGCCCGTCGGGAATTTTTGGAAAAAGGCTTTGCTCTGGCCTCCCTGCGGGACATCGCCAAGGCGGCGGGAACCAGCACCGGCTCCATCTATACCCGCTTTACCGACAAGGCTGGATTGTTCCGCGCCCTGGTGGAGCCTGCTGCCGGAGAGCTGAAGCGCCGTTTTTTGGAGATTCAGGAGTCTTTTCACCGGTTTGACGGCCAAACCCAGCAGGAGGAGATGGGGCGTTACACTGCCCATGCCCAGGAGGGACTGTTTGACTACATCTATGAGCACCTGCCGGAGTTTGAACTGCTGCTCCGCCGGGCCGCCGGGACGGAATATGCCCACTATATTGACGAGTTGGTGGAGATCGAAGTCAGTTACACCTACAAATACATGGAGGTCATCGGCTGTGAGAGCGTCCGCTCCGGTCAGGTCACCGAGGACTTGATCCATATCGTTACCACCGCCTACTTCAACGGAATGTTTGAGCCGGTGCGGCACCGCATGGATAAGGCCCGGGCGCTCCACTATATCCGCCAGCTCAACCGCTATCACATGGCAGGATTTGAGACGATCTTTCATCCCGAAAATTTCCGGTAGTGCAAAAGGCCGCTTTCCCGGCGGCCTTTTCATAGAACCAAAGGTTAGCAATAACTAACTAAAGGAGGCTTATTTATGCAGAAAACGCAAAGCCCGCTGCTGCGGCTGTGGCAGCTGGGCAGGGAACATCACGGCGGCCTGATTGCCGCCATCTTCTGCGCGGTGGCGGGTGTCCTGCTGGGGCTGCTGCCGTATCTCTCAGCGGGGCACATCCTGGTAGCGCTTCTGACCGGGCAGCAGGACTGGAACTTCTATCTTCTGTGGTGTATGGTGGCTCTGGGGGGCTATCTGGCCAAAACCCTGCTTTACAATCTGGCACTTTCCCTCTCCCACAAGGCCACCTTTCAGATCCTGCGGGACATCCGGAAGATGGTTCTGTCTAAAATGCCCCGCTTACCCTTGGGAGACATTCTGGACACCTCCAGCGGACGGCTCAAACAAATCGTGGTAGATCAGGTGGAGAGTATGGAGACGACGCTGGCCCATCTGCTGCCAGAGATGACCTCCAATCTGCTGGCACCGGTATGCGTTCTCGTGTATCTGTTCACGCTGGACTGGCGCATGGCATTGCTGAGTCTGGTGTCCATTCCTGTGGGCATGGCTTTTATGATGGCCATTATGGGCAGCTATGGCAAGGACTATCAGGGGGCGGTGGAGACGACCCAGGCAATGAACGAGACCATTGTGGAGTACATCGGCGGCATTGAGGTCATCAAGGCCTTCAATCAGGGAAAGAACTCCTATGAGAAGTTCTCTTCCCGGGTACGGGCCAATGCCGCCTACTATTACAACTGGATGAAGAAATGCCAGTTTGGGATGGCTCTGGCCTATGCCATCGCGCCCACCACCCTTATCACGGTGCTGCCTGTGGGCTGGATCTTCTACACTGGCGGCAGTTTGTCCGCAGAGGTATTTCTCACCACCATCATCCTGTCCATGAGTATTGTGGGACCTCTCATTGCCGCCATGGGCTTTGTGGATAATCTTGCCAAGGTAGGTACCATCGTAGGTTCGGTGGATGAGATCCTGCTGAAACCGGAGCAGGATCACGGAACACAGCCGGCACAGCTGGGAAAACCGGATATCGCCTTGGATCATGTCTCCTTTGGATATGCCCAAGACAAGGAGATCCTCCACAACATCTCCCTCACCATTCCGGCCGGCAGCCTCACCGCTTTGGTTGGACCCTCCGGTTCGGGCAAGTCCACCATCGCCAAGCTCATCGCCGGTTTCTGGGATGTGACCGAGGGCCGCATCACCCTGGGCGGCGTGGAGGAAAGCTGTATCCCTCTGGAACAACTCTACGACCAGGTGGCCTTTGTCTCTCAGGACAATTACCTCTTTGATGATACCATCCGGGAAAACATCCGCATGGGCCGGGTAAATGCCACGGATCAAGAAGTGGAACAAGTCGCCAAAGCCGCCGGATGCGACGGCTTCATCCGCCAGTTGGAGCATGGCTATGACACCCGGGTGGGCGGCGGAGGCGCCCATCTCTCCGGAGGAGAGCGGCAGCGTATCGCTATCGCCCGGGCCATGCTGAAAAACGCCCCTGTGGTGATTCTGGACGAGGCCACCGCCTACATTGATCCGGAGAATGAAGCGGTGGTCCAGCGGGCAGTGGCAAAACTGGTGGAGGGTAAGACGGTCATCGTCATTGCCCACCGCCTGTCCACCATCACCGGCGCAGATCAGATCGTGGTGGTGAAGGATGGAAGCATCGAGGCACAGGGCAGACATGAAGAACTGTTGCGCCATTGCCCGTTGTACGCCGATCTGTGGCAGGCTCACATGGGTGTAAAGGAGGGAGAAACGGTATGATCGAGACATTCAGAGGTATCTGGCGGTTTGCCGGTGAGGAACAGCGCAACATCCGGCGCTCGGTGATCGCCTGCTTTTTCAACGCGGTGTTCCATATGTTTGAGATCGCCGCCATCTACTACACCATCTTGGCTCTGCTGGATGGAAAAACCGGCCCTGCCACGGCGTGGCAGGCGCTGGGTCTGTTGGCAGTCAGTATTCTGGGCAGCGCCGTGACCAAGTATTTCTCCCAGCTTCAGCAGACCCACGCCGGGTACTTCATGGCGGCCAATAAGCGCGTGGCCATCGGGCAGCGGATGAAATCCGTCCCCATGGGCTACTTCAACGACAACAGCCTGGGAGAGCTCACCGGGGTCTGCACCACTGTACTGGACAATGTGGAGACTGTGGCCCCCATGGTGTTGGTGACCATGCTGGGCGGGATGCTCAACGCTCTGGTCTTTACGGTGATGATCCTGATTTTTGACTGGCGGATCGGTCTCATTGTGGTGGCAGCCACCGCAGTTTATTTGTTCATCACCTCCGCCATGGAGCAAAAATCCGCCGCCCTCGCCCCGCACCGTCAGAAGTCCGAGGCCAAGTTGGTGGAGGCGGTGCTGGAATATGTGCAGGGCATGAGCGTGGTGAAGTCCTTCAACCTCACCGGACGGGGCGACCGTACCCTGCAGGAAGCCCTGGAATACAATTGCCGCAGCAACCTGAACATCGAAAAGATGTTCACCCCTTATATTATGGCGCAGGGGATCGCGCTCCAGCTGGGAAGCGTGGCCATGATGCTTGCGGCGGTATGGTTCTATCTCTCCGGAACGATGATTCTGGCCAACGCTCTGATGGTGGTCATCATGTCCTTCCTGGTCTTTGCTCAGATCTCCTCGGCGGGCAGCGGCATGTCCCTGCTGCGTATCGTCAGCAGCTGCATGGCCCATGCCGATGAGACGGATGCCATGCCCCAGCTGGCAGAGACCGGTCGGGCCGGCACGCCCAGGGATCACGGCATTACCTTCGACCATGTTTCGTTCTCTTATGACCAGCGGCCCATCCTGCGGGATGTATCCTTCACCATCCCGGACAGAACCACCACCGCCATCGTGGGCCCCAGCGGCTCCGGGAAAACCACACTGTGTAATCTCATCGCCCGGTTCTGGGATGTGGAGAGCGGCGCCGTCCTGGTGGGCGGTCAGAATGTGAAAGACTATACCCTGGAGGGCCTGATGGATCAGATCTCCATGGTATTCCAGAAGGTCTATCTCTTTGCCGACACGGTGGAAAACAACATCAAGTTTGGATGCCCCAATGCCACCCACGAGGAAGTGGTGGCCGCGGCGAAGAAAGCCTGTTGCCACGACTTCATTCTCAACCTGCCCCAAGGTTATGACACCGTCATCGGCGAAGGTGGCTCCAGTCTTTCCGGCGGCGAGAAGCAGCGCATCTCCATTGCCCGGGCGATCCTGAAGGATGCTCCCATCGTGATTCTGGATGAAGCCACCGCCAATGTAGACCCGGAGAATGAGGACCGGCTGCAAAAGGCCATCGAAGCCCTGACCCGGGACAAGACTATCCTGATGATCGCTCACCGGCTGAAGACGGTCCGCAATGCGGATCAGATCCTGGTGCTGGACGGCGGACATATCGTTCAGCGGGGCACCCACAGCCAGCTCATGGCTCAGGGGGGCCTGTATCAAGCGTTTGTATCTGGCCGTAAAGAGTCCGGCCAGTGGAAGCTCTGAGAGAAGCCGTTCCTAAATCATCACGAAAAGAGGGAGTGCTGTCACCGGATACATTCCGGTGGCGGCACTCCCTTTCTTTTTACAATGTTAATCAGTCGTCCTCCAACAGTTTGGCGGGCTGAATCTTCAATACTTGGGCAATTTTGAACAGGGTCTCCAAGGATACACCCCGAATTGTTCCTGTTCCTTCTACCTGGCCGACAAAATTAACACTTTTTCCGATCCGTTCAGCAAGAACCTCCTGTGTCAATCCTGCCTTTTTTCTGTAATAGGCGATTTTTAACCCCAGAGTGATATATCGTTCCGGAAACTCTGTCTGCATCACTTCACCTCCCAACATTATGCTACCAACAGAACAGGTAAAATATAATTGAAACCAATTAGAGGATTATTTACTTTAAGTAAATGTTTATATATAATAAGAGGTGAAACATTTACTTGAGGGAGCTGTTGGTCAGAAAATGCCAACGAGAACGACATGGATCTATTTACCGTCAGTTTTTTTGGACATCGGACCGTTCCGGAATTTTGGAAAGCGGAAGAGCGTGTGGAGTCGCTGATCCACACATTGCTTTTGGAAAAGGAATATGTGGAGTTTCTGGTTGGCCGTAACGGAGACTTTGATCAGATTGTTTCTTCTGCCGTCAAGCGCCAACAGCGCCGTGTGCGGGATGACAATAGCGCCCTGATTTTGGTACTTCCGTATCCGACGGCAGAGCTGCGGGACAATTTGGAGAACTTTGAAGCATATTATGATGAAATTGAACTGTGCAGCGCCGCCGCTGGCAGCCATCCGAAGGGTGCCATTCAGATTCGCAACCGGCAGATGGTGGATCGAAGCGACCTTGTGGTATTCTGTGTGGATCATTCCAGCGGCGGAGCATATCAAACTCTGCGTTACGCCCAGAGAAAGAAAAAAGAAATCCTGAATCTCGCACACTTTGAAGGTTGCGGGTGAGAGTTTGCGTAACACTCTACACAGCTGATAGGAAAATTAACTGTCCCTAACAGAAAATGACTTGACTGGTTAGCGATAGCTAACTATAATCAAGCATAGAGTATCATACCTTTTGAAGAGCGACTATGAAAAATGTAAAATTGATAAGGGCTCTGTACAGGAGATTCTTATACAGTGTTCGGTTGCACCTGTTAGCCACTGGTAAAGCTGGCCGACAGATCTATGTGCCTCCGAATCGACTTTGCAGAAAACCGCTGCGGCAAGATTGGAGGAGAATATGCCGATTGAACTATGGCAAGGGCTGCTGATCCCGTTTACTGGGACGACGTTGGGGGCGGCCTGCGTCTTTTTTATGCGGAACAATTTGGGTGAGATGGTACAGCGTGCGCTCACCGGATTTGCGGCGGGAGTCATGGTGGCGGCTTCCATCTGGAGCTTGCTGCTGCCCGCGATGGAGCAGGCAGCGGACATGGGGCGGTGGTCCTTTGTCCCCGCCGTTGCGGGGTTCTGGCTCGGCATCCTGTTCCTGCTGGGACTGGATCGCCTGATCCCGCATCTGCACCGCGGCAGCGCGGAGGCCGAGGGCATCAAAAGCAGTCTTGGAAAGACGACCATGCTGACGCTGGCTGTGGCACTGCACAATATTCCGGAAGGAATGGCGGTAGGGGCGGTTTATGCCGGGTGGCTCTTTGGGGACAGCGGGATCACGCTGGCGGGTGCGCTGGCTCTTTCTCTGGGAATTGCCATTCAGAACTTCCCGGAGGGCGCAATCATATCCATGCCTCTGAAAGCGGAGGGATTCTCCAAATCCCGATCCTTTCTCTACGGAACGATTTCCGGTGCAGTGGAGCCCATAGGTGCGATTCTGACCATCCTTCTGGCGGGGATTTTGGTTCCAGTACTGCCTTACGCCCTGAGCTTTGCCGCCGGAGCGATGATCTATGTGGTAGTAGAGGAATTGATCCCGGAAATGTCAGTGGGGAAGCACTCCAATATAGGGACTATTCTGTTTGCAGTCGGTTTTACCCTTATGATGACGCTGGATGTGGCGCTGGGTGCTTGAGAACGATGATACCTAACCGATTCTTTTCTCGGTCTGGAATACGAGCAAATGATAGTGATAGGGGATGTGTATGAACTGGACGCGCACCATCTTGGACGGGCTTGCTATGGCAGCCTATTTTAACCTGTTTGCCGGGTTGGTGGCGCTGTATCATCCCCGGCTGGTGTTTCCCAGCTATCCACCCGCTATCATCAAGGTGGCAAAAGAGCCGCCTACCGGGGCGGAAAACCAATTTTATTGGCTTTGGATCTGCTTTGGGGAGTTGCTGCCCCTCCTTCTTTATGGTGCAATCAGCACTGTGGAGGGTGGGACGACAGGATTCTGGCGGCTGGCCCTGACCGGGTATATCCAGTGGATGATGGTCAATTTCTGTGACCTGTTCTTTCTGGATTTCTGGCTGATTCAGAGGAAGGCGAAAAGCCGGTTTATCATCCCTGGTACGGAGGGGCACCCCAGCTATGCGTTCAAAGCCTGGATGAAGAGCTATGCTCTGCCGGAGCATCTGCTTCAGTGGCCGTTTTTTATGTGCCCTATCCTGGCGGCAGCCCAGGCAGGGCTGGGGCTGCTCATCAATATGTTTTGGTGAACTGTAAGAAAATGTGCCGCATAGGTATTCGTTTTCAAATTGTCAGACCGGTAGTCAAGATGATGGGGATGCCTTTGCGCAAAAACTGCAGGAGATGGGCTATCAGAATGTCTGACTCATGGATACCGCGGAAGAAACTTTCGGCTCCCGCCGCCGGGCGGCAATGATGATACTAGTATCTTCCAGGCGGCTTGTCGGCAGGAAGTAATCCGGAAAACAGAAGGGGTGTTGTTATGTCAAAGTTAGGCGTTGTGGAAGACACGCTGTTTGTCCCCATGGCGGGGAGAATCTATGCCAGTGAGCACTACCCACAGATCTTATACGATGAAAAGGCACTGGATCTAAAAAAGAAGCTGCCGTCCGCCCTACTGGAGCAGGACGGACAGAGCCAGTACACCCTGCTGGCCTCCGCCGCTCGGTCCGCCAATATGGACCGGTTCATCATGTCATTTCTGGAACGCAGGCCGGATGGTATCATTGTCCAGCTCGGATGCGGTCTGGAAACGACGTATCATCGCTGCGACAACGGTCACACTCGATGGTACGCCGTTGATCTGCCCCATGTGGTGGAGTACCGGCGGGAGCTGCTGCCGGAGGCGGAGCGCGAGATCTACCTCACCGGGGACGCTTTTGCCAAAAACTGGATCAGGAGGATTCGCGCTGATGCGCCGGATGCTCCCATCCTGGTTACCGCTGGTGGGCTGTTCCACTATTTTGAGGAGGTTAAGGTTGTGGGGCTGTTCCAAATGCTGCAGAAATTCGGAAAGATCGAGCTTGTCTTTGATGCTGTGAGCAAAAGTGGTATGTCCATGATGCGGAAGAGGTACATGAAGCAGGTAGGCCACGCTGATGCCCGGATGTTTTTCTATGTGGATTCAGTGGCGGAGCTGGCCGGGAAAATCGGTGGCGGGGTCAGAGTGCTGGCCAAGGAGCCCTACTACCGCCATATCCCAAGAAGCGATTTGAAGCTGTCCACAAAGATTAGCATGGCTGTTTCTGATCGGTTCCGCATGGTGAAGATGGTACATTTCGAACTGTAATTTTTTGAGAGAAAAACAAGATGCGTCCCGCAGCAAAATGGGAATGAGGTGAGACCCGGTGCAGGAGCTGAACTATTTGAAAGATAAAGTCATAACACCAGGGCCGGCGCCATTTGTCAGCCATGCCACATATCCTGTGGAAGATGGCCATGCAGATCTTTGGCTCTATGATATTTTTCCGGGCGTACAGCTGATGGTGACGGATTTTGCTTGTGAGACCTGCTTTCAGGATGGCATGGAACAGGATGTGATCGGCATTCATCACTGCGCCCGTGGGCGGTTTGAATGCGTCTTTGACCACTGGAATTACGTCTATATGGGCGAAGGGGATATTGCCCTCAACAGCATGCTGCATCCGCCCATCGGCGCCTCCTTTCCCTTAAAGGATTACTTTGGCTCTACCATCATCCTGTACCCCAAGACCTGTGACGATGTGCCGGAGCTGGCCGGTCTTGGAATCAGCGCCAGGGAAATTTTCCGGAAATACAGTCTGGCGGAGCATTGCAGAGTCTTCCGCCGCAATGAGGCGGTGGAGCATGTGTATCGGGAACTGTACGGAAACCTGGTTAAACCCCAGTTGACCTTCCTGCGACTGAAACTGCTTGAGCTGCTCTATCACATTCAGGCCGACCAGACTGTTTTTGAGGAAAACTGCGGTTATCTGCCCAAGGCGCTGACAGAAAAGATCAAACATGTGAAAGATCATATGCTCCAGAATGAGGACGGACGGATCAGTCTGAAGGAGCTTGCGGCGGAACATGAAATCAGCCTGACCCAGTTGAAAGCCGGGTTCAAGCAAATCTATGGGGAGACTCCCTACGCCTATCTGCGCAGCTATAAAATGCACTGTGCGTCCCAGCGTCTTTTGGAGACAGATCTCCAGATTGGAGAAATTGCTTTGGAACTGGGGTATCAGAATCCCAGCAAATTTGCCCAGGCATTCCGTGCGATTGTAGGTTGCACTCCGGCCCAGTACCGGAGCGGCAGGAAAAACAAATAAGCGCTTTCTCAAATATCCCGCCTGACCGCGGGATATTTTTTGACCTTTTGGAGCATTTGCGCCTTCGGCAGACTTTTTAGAGTGGAACAAAGAAATTGGATACCATATAATTATTGAAGGTTAGATATAGCTAACCGAAGGAAAAAGAAATTGATCTTGAAAGGCAGGATTCTATATGAAGTCCAAGTTGACCACAAAAGACCTGATCGCGGCCGGCGCATTTGCGGCAATTTATTTGGTGCTGCTGACGGTTCTTGCAGTTATGGTACTGCCCATTGTTCCGGTGCTCTACCTGGCCACTCCGCTGATTGCCGGCATTGTATTGGGGACAGTTTATCTGTTGTACTGCGTGAAGGTACCTAAAACAGGCGCCATTTTCATTCTTGCACTGCTGGTGGGCGCCATTACTTCCATGGCAAGTATTTACCCTCTGATCGCCGCGGCGGTGTGGGGCGTGGTTGCGGAAGGGATCGCGTGGGGGAAACGGAGACGCTCGCCCACTGCGTTGGCTGCCAGCTACTGCGTGTTCAATCTGACATCCATGGGGCCCTTTTTCTCCTTGCTGTTGGCAAAGGATGCCTTCCTCTCCACCTGCGTGACCTACTATGGCCAGGAGTACGCAGATACCATTGACCGTCTGACGCCCGACTGGATCATCGCCGTATTTATTGTTTTGGCGCTGCTGGGCGGGATCCTGGGAGGCATGTTCGGAAAGAAACTGCTGAAAAAGCATTTCGCAAAGGTCGGAGCAGTGTGAACAGGCAGGTGCACAGTCGTTTTCACCCCGACCCCAGAAGCAAATTGGCCCTGTTTGTGGCGGCCTGTCTCTGCGTTTTTTCCGGGATGACCCGGATGCAGGAGATCGTCCTTCTGCTCCTCTGCATCGTTGTCCTGCTGTTGAGTAAAAAAGCTGGAAGGGCGGTGGCGGTGGTTCTGCTGTTTCTTCTGATGACGCTGGGAGACCAATTGCTGGTGAGCCGGCTTTCCGGGGTGGCTCAGTATGCCGTGCTGTTGATCTGCCATGTGCTGCGGTTCCTTCTGCCGCTGGCCGTCTCTTTCTACCTGGTCACAAAGACGGTGACGGTGGGGGCTTATATCAGTGCCTTTACCGCCATGCGCCTGCCGGGGGTGGTGGTCATCCCCATGGCCGTAATGTTTCGTTTTGTTCCCACCATGACGGAGGAGTGGCAGGCGGTTTCTCAGGCTTTGCGCCTCCGGCGACTGGGAGCCACGGGAATTAACAGCATCCTCCACCCCATGCGGCTGCTGGAGTATCTTCTGGTTCCATTCCTTCTCCAGTGTTCGGAGGTGGTGGACGAGATGTCGGCGGCGGTTATGGCCAGAGGCTTTGACAAGGATCGGCCCAGGACCAACTACCTGGAGCTCAAACTGGGCGTACTGGACGGGGTTTTGATCCTTGCGTCACTGGCGGTCACAGTATGGAATCTGGCATTTTGAAAGGGGAGCGGCCCGATGATTCGGTTTCAGGAGGTTTCCTATACATATTTATCTCAGGGGTCAGAGGAAGTGCAGAGTCCCAGCCTGGACCACATTTCATTTCACATTCCCAAGGGACAATGCGTGGTGCTGTGCGGTAAAAGCGGCTGTGGAAAAACGACGCTGCTGCGCATTATTAACGGCCTGGCCTGCCATTTTTACCAAGGCAGACTGGAGGGGGATGTTTCGGTAAGCGGTATGGCGCCTGCATCCGCATCCCTGCCGGAACTTGCCCGGGTGGTGGGAAGTGTGTTTCAGAATCCCCGAACCCAGTTCTTTCATACGGATACCACGGGAGAACTGGCCTTTCAGCTGGAAAACCAGAATATGCCCCGGGAGCAGATGCGTCGCCGCCTGGACCAGGTGGTAACGGAGCTGGGGCTGGAGTCGTTAATGGAGCGCAGCATCTTTGCCCTGTCCGGCGGTGAAAAACAGCAGATCGCCTGCGGCAGCGTCTATGCGTCCATGCCCCAGGTGGTGGTGCTGGACGAGCCGTCCTCCAATCTGGACCTGGAGGGCATCCGAAAATTGCGGGGCTTGCTTGAGACCATGAAAGCCTCCGGTGTGACGATCCTGGTGTCCGAACATCGCCTCTGGTATCTGCACGGTCTGGCGGATCGCTATTTGCTGCTGGAGAGCGGGAAACTCTGTGGGGATCTTACGCCGGAACAGATGATGGCGCTGGATCCGCAGACACGCCAGGCCCTTGGCCTGCGGGCTGTGGATCGAGGGCAGCTGTTCTCCCTCTGTCCCCAGGCACGACCGGAAGAATGGATGGAATCCGGTCTGGAGCTGCGTGGCCTCTGCTGTCTCCGGGGCCGCCGGGAAGTGCTACATATATCACACTTGCAAATCCCCAAAGGGGCCATTGTCGCGGTAGTCGGGAGAAACGGGGCGGGAAAATCCACCCTGCTGCTGACCCTGAGTGGACTGCTGAGGTTTCGGGGAACCGTAAAAGTGGGTGCGGAACTGACAGCACCCAAAATGCTGTCCCGCCTGTCTTATCTGGTGATGCAGGAAGCGGGACACCAGCTGTTTTCCGATACGGTGCTGGGAGAGCTGACGCTGAACAATCCCAACAGGACGGAACAGGACGCACAGGAGATTCTGGAAGCTCTGGGGCTTGCAGGGCTGGAAAGCCGCCATCCCGGATCTCTTTCCGGTGGGCAGAAGCAGCGGCTGTCTCTGGGTGTCGCCCTGGCCAGCGGCCGCCGGCTCCTGCTCTATGATGAGCCAACCAGCGGTCAGGACGGAGAAAATCTGCTGCGCACCGCACAGCAGATCACAAGCGCAAATCAGAATGCGGTCTGTACCCTGATGGTCACCCACGATCCGGAGCTGATCTTTCAGTGTGCCACCCACATTCTACATCTGAAGGATGGAACACCCCAGGCGTTCTTTCCCCTGAACCGGGACGGCGCAGAACGTCTGTGGCAAATATTTGGAGCGTCGGAATTTGATGAGTTTGATTCTGAAAGGAGCCTGAACAACATGAAGCATTTAAGCGTATGGGATCAGCTGGTGCAGCTGCCCTATCTCAACCTGTACGGCAAGGTGGTGAGCAGCGCTTTGGAGCTGGATCTCTTTACCTACCTGCAGGAGAAGAAAACCCCTGCAGAGCTGGCCCAGGCCATGGGCTGGAACGAGGCGAATACCGGGTATCTGCTGGCAACGCTCGGTACCTACGGTTTTCTACAAAAAGCGGGGGATAGCTATGTCAATTCCCAGGAAGCCCAGAAGTATCTGGTCCGGGGAACGCCGGACTATCTGGGCGGTTTCATCCATTTTTACGGACAGAACGAAGGCATGGTGCCCATGGATGTGAAAAAGCTGCTGACAGAAGGCCCTCAGCCCATGCCCCAGATGGAGATGGAGCAGAATCTGGACTTCGCTCAGTACGGCCAGATGCTCCGCATGTCCGAGGAGGGGTACCGCCAGCAGGAGATTTTGCGCATTGTCCGGGAACTTCCGGAAAACAGTACGATCCGCCGGGTGCTGGATGTGGGCTGTGCCGCCGGACTGCTGGGGCTGGCTGTCATCGGAGACGGGGAGAACCGCTCCGGCGTGCTGCTGGATCAGATTCCATCTCAGATCATTCAGCCCTCGGTGGACGCCGCTGGGCTGGGAGAGCGGGTCAAGGTCATGCAGGGGAACTTCCTCACCGACAATCTTGGCAGTGGCTATGATTTGATCCTGGCCGTATCCGTCATGCTTTTTGCCAAGGGCGGTATGGAGCCGCTGATGAAAAAGTTCTTTGACGCGCTCAATCCCGGCGGCGTGCTTCTGGTGGTGTCCGAGGGAATTGCGGAGGATTTGTCCGGTCCCTGGGACATGATGACGGGCTATCTGCCCTACTTCCTCAACGGCATGGATCTGGCGGTACGCGCCGGAGAAGTGGAGGCGGCAGCCCGGGCGGCGGGATTCACCAAAATTGAAAGCCGCACCGAACAGCTTTGTTCCGGAACCCAGGATATCCTTGTGATCCGAAAATAAGATGGCCAACAGGATGATTTGTTTGCCTGAAATGCACAACGGGAGCGTCATCAGCACAGAGATGACGCTCCTGCTTTGCAATGGAAATACAAACACAGGGGGAGAACCTATGCACGAGTATTATCGAAAAAACAAGGGCAAACTGCAAAAGGAAATGGACGGGTATCTGAAGCTTGTCAGGTCGGAGATTGAGGAGGTTTTCGGGAAATCCTATCCCCAGGCTTTTGCAGAGATCTGGAGTTGCTATGAGCGGGAGATGCTGGAGCATTTTCCCTTTATCGGAGGGGACAGCAGCAGCGGCACCAGGAATTTGACCGGCTGCATGTTCTTTGTGGCTGTCGGCGTGGTGGGCAAGAAATATGGTCTCTCCACCAACGACTGGGGACGGCTGGCGACCACTTTGTATGAGCGTCATTTTGATCAAATGCCCCGCCTTCTGCGCCGGTTGGCTGGCGGACTGTTTAACCACTGTCCCGGCCTTGTTACGAAAGCGCTGAAGAAAAAGGACAAAAGGAACGCGGAAAACGCTGCGAAAAATCCTGGCAGCTTTTTGACGCAGACCATGGAACCCACAGCGGAGTATACCGTGATCTATCATAATCTGGTTTGCCCCATCTATGAATTTTGCAAAGAGAGAGGATACATGGAGTATCTGCCCTATATGTGCAACCTGGACTATGTTATGTTCCGAGCCTTTGGGGTTTCCTTGTATCGGGAAAAGACCTGCGCTGCCGGGGATGGCGTGTGCGACTTCAAGATCAAGCGCAGCGCTCCCATTCCATCTGTATGGCCGCCTCATATTCTGGATGCGTCTGATCCGCTGAAATGAGGCTGTTGCATTGGATGTATCCACATTGCCGGTTTTTTATTATCGTCACATCTCTCAAAATAGGTTGAAGTTGTCCACCAGAGTTCGCATGGCAATTTCGGATCCATTCAGTATGGTGAAAATGGTGCATCTGTGTTATGATAAAGCATATATCTCTCGACCAAATAGGACGAAGTCGTCCAAACGGAGCGGAAAGAACGGCGATGTACCGCTATACTCAGTAAGGAGGGGCGCGCTGAGCGCCTTTTCTCAGAAATAACGGTTAGCACAATCTAACTGCATTAAAGGAGAGCGGTACATCATGAATACGCAGAAAAAAGGGATGACGGGGAAGGACATCATTACGGTGGGAATTTTCTCCGCCATCTACTTTGTCATCAACTTTGCTTTTATGCTTCTCAGCGGTCTGCATCCTCTGCTTTGGATCTTGATGCCTGGTCTGATCGCCGTATTTGCGGGGATCCCATTCCTGATGATGTGCGCCAAGGTGCCAAAGACCGGCGCGGTGGTCCTGATGGGCTTTATTACGGCCTTGATCTACTTTGTTACTGGCCAATTCACGGTGGTGATTCTCATTGCTTTTGCGGTGAGCTGCATCCTGGCGGAGCTTTGCCGGATCTGTAGCCATTACCGGTCTTTCCGCGGTAATGCTCTGGCCTATGTGTTCTTCTCGCTGGGGATGATCGGCTCCCCGCTGCCTATCTGGATCATGCGAGACAGCTTTCTGGCGCAGATCAGCCAGCAGGGAATGCCGGAAGCCTATGTCTCCACCTTGGCGGCATTGACTTCTCCGGGTATGATCGTGGTTCTGGTGGGGGCCCCTATCGTGGGAGCTATTCTGGGTATCCTGCTGGCCAGGGGAATGTTCCGCAAGCACTTCGAGAAGGCGGGGATTCTGTAACATGGATGAGGCACGGCGCTGTTTGGTGTTCGACCCCAGAGTGGGTCTTGCTCTGCTGGTCTTCGCCAATCTGGCGGCCTTCAGTGAGCAGCCTTTTTGGATGGAAATGACATGGATCGGTTTTCTCCTGTTCCTGATGCTGCTCCATCACTGCTTTGCCATGGCGGGGAAAAGCCTCTTGATTTTTGGGGGAATCCTGTGCCTGCAATACTGGATTTTGCCGGCCGCGCCGGGATGGGCTGCTACCAGCTTTTCCATTTTCGCTAACTATGCCCGCCGGATGATGCCCTGCCTGATGATCGGCTTTCTGATGTTTCGCCGGACGCCTATGCCCTATCTGGTGGCTGGAATGCGGAAGATCCACTTCCCTCAGCGGCTGATTGTGGCCGTCTCGGTGACGCTGAGGTACTTTCCCGCCATTCGGGAAGAGACAGGCTATATCCGTGATGCGATGCGGTTGCGGGGCATCCGGGGATTGGCAAAACTGGAGGGGATCATGGTTCCCCTGATGGTTTCCGCTACCGGCACTGCGGAGGAGCTGTCCGCAGCGGCAGTAACCCGGGGAATCGAGGACCCAGCACCTAAGACCAGTCTGGTGGAGCTGCGGGCCACGCCGGTTGACAGCACCGCATTCGTTGTGGGCGTGGGGTTGACTGCTGTCCTTCTGGCAGTCAAATTGGGGGTGTTTCCATGGTAGAACTGCAAGATGTGTCCTTTTCCTATACAAAAGAAAGAGGCACCCTCACCCACGTGGATCTGACCATCCGACCGGGCGAGTGTGTCCTGCTCTGCGGCGCTTCCGGCTGCGGAAAGACCACCATCACTAAGTTGGTCAACGGCTTGATCCCGGCATTTACGGAGGCCTGCACGCTGACCGGACAGGTCCTGCTCCACGGCGCACCGGTGAGGGAACAGCCTCTTTACCAACTGGCCCGGCAGGTAGGGTCTGTTTTCCAGAACCCCAAAAGTCAGTTTTTCAACATGGATTCCGACAGTGAGCTGGCCTTTGGCCTGGAAAATCAGGGCATGACTCGGGGCGAGATCCTCCGTCGGCTGGATAATACCACTGACCGCCTACATCTGAAGCGGCTGAGGGGCCGGAACATCTTTGCCATGTCGGGCGGAGAAAAGCAGCTGCTGGCCTTTGCCTCGGTCTATGCCATGGGGCCGGAACTCTACATTCTGGATGAACCTACGGCCAATTTGGATCGGGATACCATTGACAGACTCCATGATCAAATCGCATACCTGAAAAGTCGGGGACACACCATTCTCATTGCGGAGCATCGGTTGTACTTTCTGGCGGATCTCATAGATCGGGCCGTCTATCTGCGGGACGGGGTCGTGGAGCGGATCTGGAGCGGAGCAGAATTCCGGCGGCTGGCTGAGACAGAACGGATCGCTCTGGGCCTTCGCACACTCACGCCTACTCAGGTGACTCTGCCGCCCTCCCGCGCTGCGGGGGAACAGGATGGACTGTCTGTGGAGGGACTGTGCTGCCGGTACAAGCGGAAGCCGCCGATATTTCAAAACCTTTCCTTCTCCGCCCGCCCGGGAGAGGTGCTGGCCGTCACGGGTGACAATGGCGTGGGAAAAAGCACCCTTTCCCGCTGCTTGTGTGGCCTGATGCGGGAGAGTGCCGGAACGATCCGCCTCAACGGCCGCATCCTTGGTGCGAAGCAGCGGCAGCGGATTGCCTACTGCGTCATGCAGGATGTGAACCATCAGCTCTTTTCCGACAGCGTATGGGGAGAGTGCCGGCTGGCTATGGAAGGGCTCTCTGACCAACGCATTCAGGAGGTGCTGGATCGGCTCAATTTGCTTGCGTTCCGGGAAAAGCACCCTATGGCCCTCTCCGGCGGTCAGAAGCAGCGTTTGGCGGTGGCTACCGCCATGCTGTCCCAAAAGCCGCTGCTGGTATTCGACGAGCCCACCAGTGGTCTGGACTATGCAAGAATGCAGGAAGTGGCCCGCTGCGCACGGGAACTGGCGGACGAGGGCCGGGTGGTTCTGGTGGTGACCCATGACCGCGAATTTCTCCAGTGCGCCTGTGACCGAGTCCTGGAACTTTGAGAAAGGAGTTGAGCCGCAATGGCATTGTTACAGGACGGCCAGCCGGATCTGTGCCTCTTGGCCAAGAGCGGTGGGTGCAGCGTTTATCAGCTGCGAAATGAGAGCGGCGAGGGAACCATGACCGTCTACGAGGCGTTCCCCGGCGCTACCATCCTGTATAACGATTTCCACATGGCCTATTGCGACTCCTCTTTTGAGACCCGGCAGGATCTTCTCTGCATCGACTATTGCCGGGAAGGCCGGATGGAATACGCTGTGGGCAACGATGCATTCTCCTATGTGGAGGCAGGTGACCTGAAAGTGGATCGCCGTCTGAAGCACAAAGGATATTTTTCCCTCCCGTTGTCCCACTATCATGGCATCTCCATGTGCTTTGATCTGTCCATGGCGCCCATGGAACTGGCTCATCTGGCGGGGGACTATCCTTTGGACCTGGCCGCCATCCAGCGGAAATTCTGTCCGGATGCCCGACCGCGGGTTATTCACGGAGCACCCTCGGTGGATCACATTTTTCAGGAGCTTTGTGCCGTACCGGAGCGGATCAAAATGCCCTACTTCCGGGTAAAGATTCTGGAGCTGCTGCTGTATCTCGATGCCCTGGAATTGGGAAGCGGAACGGAAAAACCGTATTTTTACCGTTCCCAGGTGGAAACGGTAAAGGCCATCCGCTCCTATCTGGTGGAGCATCTGGAGCAGCATATCACATTGGAGGCCCTGTCCAGACAGTACCAGATACCTTTGACCACCATGAAGGCCTGTTTCAAAAGTGTATATGGCAGTCCGGTGAACACCTATATGCGGGCTCTGCGGATGGATCGGGCGGCTCTGCTGCTTCGAAAAGAACGGGAGACCAGCGTCACGGAGATCGCCGGGGCGGTGGGTTATGACAGCGCAAGCAAATTTGCCGCGGCTTTTCGGGCGGTGAAGGGACAAAGTCCGCTGGAATACCGGCGAGGCGGCGGGAACCCTGTTCTTTCTTTTCCTGACGAAACGGAGTGATGCCGGCCGTGCGGAGCGGCAAACACGGACAAGAACCGATAAAATAGGGCATGGTGAGAGACATCTCACCATGCCGATTTTTTTGAGAGGAGTGGTTTTGTGAAACAACGCAGCTGGCTGGCCATCCTGCTCTCCTTTGCCGGTCCCTGCCGGGGAAAGCTGGTCTTATCTGTAATATGCGCAATTATCAGCGTGGCGGGGGGCTTTGTGCCGTATCTGGGGGTCTATGAGATCCTCCGCCTGTTTATCCATCAGTCGGCCTCCGGCACGGAGCTTCTCCGATGGGCTGGAGTGTGTCTGGCAGGATATGCGGTCAAGGTAGCTTTTTACGCCTTTTCAACCATGCTGGCTCATGTGTCTGCCTACACCATTCTGGAGGGTCTGCGCCGTCAAGTGGCCCATAAGCTGATGCACGCCCCCTTGGGGAGTGTGCTGTCGAAGCCCGTCGGTTCCCTCAAGAGCACCATCGTGGATCGGATCGAGGACATTGAGCCGCCGCTGGCCCACATGATACCGGAACTGAGTTCCAATGTGCTGCTGCCTATCGTGGTGGTGATCTCCCTCTTTGCCATGGATTGGCGGGTGGGCCTTGCCTCCCTTGCTACGATTCCGGCCGCGCTGATCCCCATGGCGGCGGGCCTGCGGACCTACAACGAAAAGTATGCCGCCTATATGGCAGCCAATGCTCAGGTCAACAGTATCATCGTGGAGTATGTAGAGGGCATCGAGGTGGTAAAGGCTTTCAACCAGAGCGGTGCCTCTTATGAAAAATTCGTCCGGGCAGTGACCAGTTTCCGTGACTTCACGCTGGATTGGTTCCGCTGCACCTGGAAGTCCATGAACCTGTGCCTGTCTATCCTGCCTACCACGCTGCTGGCCACCCTGCCGGTTGGGATCGCCCTGTATCAGACCGGCGTCCTGGACCCGTCCCGGCTGGCTCTGTGCCTGATGCTGGTGTTGGGTATCGTGTCCCCGCTGGTGCAGGCTGCAGCCTTTCTCAATTCCATGAAGAGCATGGAATTTGCCGTCCGGGACACTCGGCATCTGCTGGATCTGGAGGAGCTGCCCGAAGCGTCCGAGCCCGCCCGCCTCTCCGGCAGCGGTATCACTTTGCGGGATGTGTCCTTCTCGTATAGCGGGAAAGAAGAGGACACTGTGCTGCGTCACATTGATCTGGAACTTCCCGCCGGCACCTTCACCGCTCTGGTGGGTCCCTCCGGCGGCGGCAAATCTACGGCAGCCCGGCTTATCGCCCGGTTCTGGGATGTGACGGATGGCCGCATTGCCATAGGCGGTGTGGATATTCGGAATCTCACACTGAAGCAGCTGGCGGATCAGGTCAGTTTCGTGACACAGGACAATTTCCTCTTTGACTGCTCTCTGAAAGAAAACATTCGATTGGGGAAGCCGGACGCCACGGAGGAGGAAGTTTGGGCGGCTGCCCGGGCCGCTCAGTGTGAGGAGTTTTTAGGACGGCTGGAGCATGGATGGGATACCCCAGCGGGTGAAGCGGGCAAGCAGCTCTCCGGTGGGGAGCGGCAACGGATCGCCATCGCCCGCGCGATTCTGAAGGACGCCCCTATTGTAATTCTGGACGAGGCCACCGCCTTTACCGATCCGGAGAATGAGGACAAGATCCAGCGTTCCCTGATGGCGCTCTCCCAGGGGAAAACGCTGCTGGTCATTGCCCACCGGCTGAGCACCATTCAGAACGCCGACCAGATCGTGGTGCTGGAGAAGGGTCGGATTGTGGACAAAGGCACACAGCCGGAACTGCTCAGCCGATGCCCACTTTATCAAAAGCTGTGGCAGGCCCATGTGGGTGCCCAGAACTGGGCGGTTGGAAAGGAGGCTTGACGATGTTTCGGAGTATGAATCGGATTCTGCGTTGGACAAAGGGGTACCACAGACGGCTGTATCTCGGAAGTCTCTGTTCGTTTCTTGCCACCTGGGCCGCCGCCGGGCCGGTGATGCTGGCGGCCTGGGCCCTTGGGCTGGTTATCGAGAGTGCCCAGGAGGGGACGGCGCTGGACCCCAAACTGCCCTGGCTCTGCCTGGGTGGGATCGTCCTGCTGATCATTCTGCGTTTCGTGTGCGCTTACTGGAAAAACCGGCTCCAGGAGAGCATTGGAACAGAGCGGGCAGCGCAGCAGCGACTGGAACTGGGTGACCTGCTCAAACGGGTTTCCCTGGGGTATTTCTCCAAGAATAACCTGGGCGACATTCTGGCTGCTCTGACCACGGAGCTCAGTACCCTGGAGCTGCAGAGCATGAAAATGGTGGATGCGGTCATCAACGGCTATCTGCAGGTACTGGTCATCGTTTTGTGCATGGCGTTCTTCTGCCCGGAGGCGGCGCTGGTGGCAGTAGTGGGCGTGCTGCTGTCCGCCTTTGCCCTCAGGGGTATCGGGCGGCAGAGTGCCCGCACCGCTCCGGTGGGACATCGGGCCCAAGAGGCATTGTCCGGGGCGGCCATTGAGTACATCCATGGCCTTTCGGTGGTCAAATCCTTCGGCCAGGAGGGGGTGTCCTCCCAGCGGTTTTTTGAGGCGTGCCGGGCCAATAAGGACATCCGTATCAAAAACGAGTTTGGCTTTGTGCCCTGGAACTGCCTGCACCTCATTTCCCTGAAGGCTGCGGCTGTCGGACTGGTACTCACCGCCGGCTGGCAGACTATGAACGGAACCTTGGAGCTGCCAGTGCTCCTGATGGCTGCCATGTTTTCCTTCACGATCTTCGGCAGTGTGGAGTCCATCAACGACGCCGCCCATATCCTTTCTGTCACGGACTCGGTGCTGGACCGTCTGGAAGAACTGGAGGGAACGGAACTGCCGGATCAGGATGGGAAAGACATCTCTTTGGAGCATTACGACATCTGCTTCGACCATGTCTCCTTCGGTTACGGAACACGGGAGGTGATCCACGATGTTTCCTTCCAGCTGCCGCAAAACAGCGCCACCGCCATTGTAGGGCCGTCCGGCAGCGGGAAGAGCACCCTCTGCGCACTGCTGGCCCGGTTTTATGATGTGGATCAGGGACGCATCATCGTGGGCGGCCATGACATCCGGGAGATGACCTGCGACAGCCTCCTGCGCAACATTGCCATGGTATTTCAGAATGTGTACCTGTTCCACGACACCATCCGCAATAACATCCGCTTCGGCCGCCCGGACGCCGCTGAGGAGGAAGTGATCGCCGCGGCCAAAGCGGCCCGCTGCCATGACTTCATCATGGCGCTGCCCCAAGGGTACGACACCATGGTGGGAGAAGGCGGCTCCAACCTCTCCGGCGGAGAAAAGCAGCGCATTTCCATTGCCCGGTGTCTTCTGAAGGACGCCCCCATTGTCATTCTGGACGAGGCCACCGCCAGCGTGGACCCGGAGAATGAGCATGAGATCCAGGAGGCGCTCTCTGCTCTGGTGCGGGGAAAGACCATCATCACCATCGCCCACCGTCTGGCTACAATCCAAAACGCAGACCGGATTTTAGTGGTGGAGGATGGTCGCATTGCTCAGCAGGGCACCCATCAGGAGCTGATGAGCCAGGAGGGAACTTACCGGAACTTTATCGAGATCCGACAGCGGGCTGAGGGCTGGCGGATATAAAATAAGTATGTGGGGAGGCAGATATGCCTCCCCACATACTGTTTTGGAATGATTCTTTGGATTTTGGCTTTGTATCACTTTCGCTTTGCCATTTTCCTGTACTCCAGCGGGAGCAAGCCGGTGCTTCTTCGAAACAGTTCCGCAAACCGGCTGGATGTAGAATATCCTATCGTTTGAGCAATCTGACCAATTTGCAGATCGGTATGAGCCAGCAGATATTCTGCCTGACTCATGCAGCGCTGCTGTATATACTCTGTGATCGTGCAGCCATAGACCTTCTTGAAGCTGCTTTTGAGTTTTGTCGTACCCATGCAGGCGATTTGTGCCAGACGTTCTATGGGTACTTCACCAGCATAATGATCACTCAAATAGGCCGCTACGGTTTGAATCCGTTCCAAATCCTGAGAAACCAGTTTATGATCTGAAACTGAACGCTTTTTTTGATATTCAACCACCAGAGAGAGCGCCTCGGCTACCTTGCTCTCATAATAAAGTTTAGCTGCAATTCCGGTTCCACGGTAGCTCTGTAGTTCTGATAGAAGCCGGTACATTTCCGGGAAATCTGTTGTTTGGTCGATTTCCCGAAAAGCCTCGATGGGATTCCGATATTCTTCCGGATACTGTTTTTTCAAATAATCCTCATAATATGCGGGGGTGATTTCGATGCCTATGGATCGAACCGGTATATTTTTGTGGACGATTACTTGATATGGCTTGTATCCGCCCACATAGGTCTTGATACATCCGGCTGACAACCGGCGATACGGAGACAACTCTTCACCGGAGATGGAATCGTAACGGGTAATACTGAGACATTCCGGGAGATCAAATTCCAGCATAAAATCCTTATTGAAAGAGAAGTTGTGTATCTTGATGTCGAACAGATCCCTTTGCCCGTAGGTCCAATAGGAACCTTCGCCAACTTCCGGAGATAGCTTCCAGCAAAGCCCCAGAGGACCATACTGATCATTATCTGGTTCCGGTACAAAACCGTGCTTTTTCAGTAATGGCGCATAGTATTGCTCGATGATACCGGTCATTACAATAGATACGCCTCCCTTGTTTTGCAATGATTAGACGAATTTTTGAAATGATAGGACGAACCTCGCTCCAAACGATTGAAAGTAGGTTGTGCATGGTGTAATTATATATAACGGTTAGCCATATCTAACCAAAGGATAGCATACCTATCCCATAAAGTCAACGCATTGCAAAATAGGAGGATCAACATGAGCAACCAAATCAATCCCGCAAAAAAGAGTCTCACTATCAAAGATCTTGTGACAACCGGCATTTTCAGCGCAATTTTCTTGGTGTTTACCATGATTGGCGGTATTTTCTTTGCACCAAACCCAGTTTTGACATTCTATATGCCGATGGGCGCAGCATTGCTGTGCGGCCCTGTATATCTTCTGATGATCGCCAAGGTTCAGAAGCGGTGGAGCGTCACCATTCTTGGCATCATTATGGGGATCATCTGGTTTGTTACCGGAATGCACTGGGCTTTTTCTTTAGGCTATATTGGAATGGGAATTATCGCCGATCTGGTAGCTGGTGCGGGACATTACCGCAACAAGGCGGTCAATCTGCTGTCCTATATGCTGATGTCGTTGGGCGGCGTTTACACCTATGTGGTGTTTTTTATTGATCCGCAAGGCTGGGCCAGTACAATGCTGGAAAACGGCACGGAACAGTCCTATATTGACACAATGAGCGCGTCTGCTCCTTCCTGGCTGTTGGCTGTCATCATTATCGGAACGCTGGCGATTGCTGCGTTTAGTGGTTGGATCGGTGGAAAGTTGCTGAAAAAGCAGTTTGAAAAGGCTGGGATCACCGCATGATTGGCGGAGCGTTATCCAGGCGTGGACTGTGGCTGGACCCCAGAACGAAGATATTATTGCTCCTGTTGTGTATCCTTTCTGCCATGATGGCTCCATCCTTATTCTATGAACTGGGTCTTGTGGTGCTGATCGGGCTGCTCGGCATTTGCTTTGGAAAGTGGAAGTATGCCTGGAAAGGAGTGCTGTTCTATGCGCTGATCGTTCTGCTCACCTTCTGGATTATGGATACCATGACCGGAACTTGGCGCACCATGTTTATCGCTTTTTTAGGGTTGTTCCATAAGGTCTACCCCTGCGGGATGCTGTCCGGCATTGTCGTCTCCACTACAAAGGTCAGCGAATTCCTCTCGGCGATGAATCGCATCCATGCACCCCAAAAGCTGGTAATCCCCTTGGCCGTCATGCTGCGTTATATCCCTACCATTCAGGAGGATTGGCGGTTTATCAAGGATGCGATGCGGATGCGGGACGTCTCACCTTCGCTTAAGGGGCTCCTGACACATCCCGGAATAACGGTGGAGTGTATCTATGTTCCGTTGATGATGGCGGCATCCAAAGCGGCGGATGAACTGTCCATCGCTTCCATCACCCGCGGCATTGAAAACCCAAAGCCTCGAACTTGTCTGGTGCAGATCCATATTGGTTTGATGGACATTGCGGCAGTCTTTTGCTTTGCAGGCGCGTTGGTTGTCGGGCTTTATGGAAAGGGGGTGCTGGGATGATTGAGTTAAAGCATGTGTCATTTACTTATCAAGGACAAAAAGGAGACGGGCTGCAAGACATCAACCTGACCATAGAGGACGGAGAATGTGTGCTGTTCTGTGGCCGGAGCGGCTGCGGGAAGACCACCATCACGAGGCTTGTAAACGGTTTGATCCCGCAATTCTATGCGGGAGAACTGGCGGGCAGCGTACTGGTGGATGGTCAGGAAGTCAGTGATCTTCCCATGCATCAGCTTGCCGCAAAGGTTGGATCGGTGTTTCAGAACCCAAGGACACAGTTTTTCAATGTGGATACAGACAGCGAGATCGCTTTTGGTATTGAAAATCAAGCACTTCCAGTTTGCCAGCTGAGAGAACGCGTGGATCGTACATCGGCAGAACTGCACATTGAAAACCTCCGTAATCGCAACATCTTCGAGTTATCCGGTGGAGAAAAGCAAAAGATAGCATTTGCCTCGGTCTATGCGATGAATCCTCAAATATATCTTTTGGATGAACCGTCCTCCAATTTGGATATGCGTTCCATTCAAGAATTGGGAGAACATCTCAGGCTGATCAAATCGCAGGGAAAAACCATATTGATTGCAGAACATAGGTTGTACTATTTGATGGATCTGGTGGACCGGATTGTGTATTTGGAACATGGGAAAATCACACAGGTCTTTACGCCGGAAGCATTTCGGCAGCTATCGGAGGATACCCGAGAACGAATGGGCCTTCGAGCGATTGATTTGCATCGTGTTCTCCCGCCGCGGGACCATTCCCTTGCGCCTGCTCCAGATCCTATCCTGGAACTTAAAAATGTAGCCCTTCGCTATAAGAAGAGAACCGTTTTGCACAACATCAGCCTTACAGCTGCAAAGGGAGAGGTAATTGGTGTCGTTGGCCACAATGGGGCCGGAAAAACGACCTTTTCCCGTGCTTTGTGCGGGCTTCATAAGGCCTGTGATGGTCAATTCTTTTGGAACGGTCTGTCCATGGCTCAAAAAGTTCGCCTGCGGCATTCATATATGGTCATGCAGGATGTGAACTACGAGCTTTTTGCAGATAGTGTGGAGTCAGAATGTACATTCGGTATTCGCAATGCGAAACAGACGCTCGTTGACGCAACACTGGAGGAGTTGGCCCTGGCCCCATTCAGAGACCGCCACCCCAATACCCTGTCCGGAGGTCAAAAGCAGCGGGTGGCGGTAGCGGTCAGCATGATTTGTGGGAAAGACCTGCTGGTGTTTGACGAACCGACCAGCGGGCTGGATTTTGACAGCATGACACAGGTCGCGGGTCTGATCCGGCGGCTGTCTGATATGGGAAAAGTCATCTTTATTGTCACACATGATTTTGAATTTGTCAGTCGTACCTGTTCCCGCATCCTCCACTTTGATGAAGGAGAAATGCCCGACGATGTGCCTGTTATCATGGACGCTCTCCCTACATTGAGAGAATTGTTCTCCATTTCAGAAAGCAGGCCGGGACGAACATAACACAGGAAAAGCCGATTCTGTGCTGACGATTGAAAAAACCGCATGGCGGAATGTTCCCCATGCGGCCTCTTGGTTTCTATCAAGGATCTTTCCTTTCGATGTCGGTTTTTTCCGTGAAGCAGTTGCAGTATGCTCTGCGGTATTCTGCCGGGGAGCGCCCGGTGTTTCGCCGGAAGATCTCTGCGAAACGGCTGGGATTCTGATACCCAACAATGGCCGCCACCTGGCCCACCGGCAGGTCGGTTTCCCGCAGCAGCCGCCCAGCCTGCTCCGTTCGCTGCCCCTGAATGTATTGGGTAATCGTGCAGCCATACCGGACATGGAAGGCGTCCTTCAGCTTGGAAATGCTCATGCAGCCAATGCGGCCCAGCCGTTCCAGCGGCAGCTCGTCAGCACAGTGGGCCGTGATGAAGGCTGCCACATCAGCCAGTCGTACCGCATCCTCTGCACTGACAGAACGGCGGCTCCCGCGCTTCAGGTGCCGCTCCACCACCAGCGCCACTGCTTCCGCAACCTTTCCATCGTAGAACAGACGGGCAGGAAGCCCCTCCCCCCGGTAGTCACGCACCTGTTTCAAGAGCTGCACCATTTCCGGGAAGTGCTCTGTCTGATCCAGCGTTTGAAAGGACTCCAGCAGGCTTTGATACTCCTCGGGAAACTGGCGGCGCAGATAATCCCGGTAGTAAGCCGGGGTGATCTCCACGCCAATGGAAACGATGGGGATCTGCCTGTGGATGAGCGCCCGGTATGGTTCCCGACCGCCGATAAAACTTTTGACACAGCCTGGAATAAGACGGCGGCAGGGGGAGAACTCCTCCCCGGAAATTGATTCATACCAGGTGACACTGAGACTCTCCGGCCAATGGAACTCCAGCAGCTGATCCTCATGGAAAAAGAAATCATGAATTTTGATGGTGTAGAGATCCTGCTGCCCGTAGGTCCAGAAAAAACCGCCGCCCTGCCGGGAGCTATGACGCCAGCACAGCCCCATGGAGCCGTAACGCCGGTTCTCCGGATCTGGAATAAACCCGTGTTCCTCCATCGCCTGGCCATATTGCTGCTCCAAGTCTTTATATGCCGCCATAAACTGTCACCACCTCGATCAGCCACATCTCCACCCCAATCAGCCGGAACTGCGCCCAAAGCCTTGCGATACTGCTGTTTTGCCGGTAGGATGGATGCTGGTTAGTATCTGCTAACTAAAATATCACTTCCCGGCGCTCTCGTCAAGCCGGGGGAAGGAGGAACAGACGATGAAAGAAAAACGGCCATCACCGGTGATGCGGCTGCTGCAGTGGGCCGGGCCGGAGCGGAAATGGCTGATCCTGTCCGTTTTGTGTGCCTTTGGCAGCGGTATTCTGGTCATCACATCGTATATCGGCATTTACCGACTGATGGATGCGGTGCTCTCCGGCACCTGTACCAAAGCAGTTATCGCCGATTGCGCTTTGCTGGTCACGGCGGGCACCGTGGGAAGGCTGGTGTTGCTGGGTACTTCAGGTGTGCTGTCTCACAAGGGAGCCTATGGGGCACTGTTTCGAGTACGGTGTATGGTAACGGAGCATCTTGCCAAAGTGTCTCTTGGAGCCTTGGACGAGCGGAGCACCGGCGCGGTCAAGACCGTTCTCAATGAGGACATCGAGAAGTTGGAACTGTTTCTGGCCCACAACCTGCCGGAATTTGTGGCCTATCTCACAGGGCCGGTTGTGATTTTCCTATATCTGCTCTCCGTCAATGCCCCTCTGGCCCTGGTCTCCCTGATCCCGCTGCCCCTGGCCGGCATTGTGATGGCGGTCATCTTCCGAAGAATGAAGGGGGTCTTATCAGATGTCAACCGCTCCCTGGTAGGCTTTAATTCCGTGATGATCGAGTATATCTCCGGTATGCGGCTGATCAAAGCGTATAACATGGGCAGCCGCTCCTTCCAGAAGTTTTCCCATGCCATTGAGGAGGAGAACCGGATCTGGAACCTGGTCACACACAAGACGGCTCCGCCCTATGCCGCCTTTTTGTTGCTGGTGGAGTGCGGGATGGTGCTGATGGTTCCAGTAGGCGGCCTGCTTTTCCTCCGGGGAAGCGTCACCGGCAGCGTATTTCTGCTCTTTGCCTATGTGGGCGGGATGTATCTCACCGAGATCCTGCCCCTGCAAAAACTGGCCACTACCTTTGCCCAGGCGCTTTCCGGCGTGAAAAAGGTGGAGGAGATCCTGGAACTGCCCACCTTTTCCAGTGGCGCGGCCTTTCCGGAGACCTGCGGCATTACCCTGGATCATGTCTCCTTTTCCTACGATGGAAAGACCGATGTGCTCAGGGATTGCTCTCTCACTGTGGCGCCGGGGGAAAAGGTTGCGCTGGTGGGGGTGTCCGGTGCAGGCAAAAGCACCGTGATCCAGCTGATGGCCCGCTCTTACGATGTGACCCAGGGAACGGTCCGCATCGGCGGCAGAGATGTGCGGGAGCTGGACTACGAGGACCTGTTGGACCATATCTCTCTGGTGTTCCAGAAGACCTTTCTGACCCGGGGAAGCGTGCTGGAAAATATCCGCATGAACTCGGGAGCAACACTGGAGCAGGTGCGCGAGGCTGCCAGGCTGGCGCAAATCGATGATTTCATCCAATCGCTGCCCCAGGGTTATGAAACCAAGGTGGGCACTTTCGGCTCCCGTTTCTCCGGTGGGGAGCGGCAGCGCATTGCCATCGCCCGGGCCATTTTGAAAAACGCTCCCATTCTAATCCTAGATGAAGCCACCTCAGCGGCTGATCCGGAAAACCAGGTGGAGATCGACCGGGCCATTGAAAACCTGTGCCGGGGCAAGACAGTCGTGATCGTAGCCCACCGGCTGGGTGCCATCAAGCTGTGCGACAAGGTGGCAGTGGTGGAGAACAACACCATTACCTGCTGCGGTACCCATGAAGAGATGCTGGAGAAAAATGAATACTACCGCAGGGCTTGGGCAGATTACCGGGCTGCCCGTGCCATTGCCTATTCCGTGGAAGGGGGTGTGCAGCATGCGTGAGGCAAATGTGTTTCGTAAAAATCGGGCCTTCTATTCCGGTGTGATCCTCACGGTAGTGGAAGGGCTGCTGTCCGGGTGCAGCTACTTGTCCATTTATATGGTTCTGTCCGGGCTGTCTGAGGGCAACCTGAGCGCGCAGCGGCTCGGGCTGCTGACTGCATTTCTTGCGGTCATCTTCCTGATTCGACTGGTCATCTACGCCGCCGGTTACACGCAGGTTCAGCTGGGCGGAGCTGCTGTTTCCAAAGGACTGCGGCTTCGGCTGGGTGACAAGCTCAAACAGATCCCTCTTTCCTGTTTCACCCAAGGACAGGTGGGAGAATATGTGAATACCATGACCAGCGATGTGGGCAGCTATGAGAAGATCCTAACCCACTCCAGCGGCAACATCACCAAAAACGCGGTGCTGGCCGCTATGCTGGTAGGCTTTGTATGCAAGGTTTATCTGCCGGCGGGGATGATTCTTTTCTTAGTCGTAGCGGAGCTGATCCCAAATCTGTGGCTTTCCTTCTGCGTTGTTTCCAAATACGGCGTGGCCAAGCATGAGGTCAGTGCCGAGACGGTCAGCAGCATCGTGGAGTACATCGACGGTATCCAGACCTTCCGTGCCTATCATATGGGTGGCGTCCAGAATCAGGCTACTACTGAGGCGATGCGGAGGTTCAGCCGGGTGTGTTATCTGTACGAGGCAAAGGGTATCCCTATTGGCTTCGGGTATAACATTCTCAGCTGGTGCAGCGTGCCGGCCATCATGGCGCTGGCAGCCGGTCCCTGGGCAGCCGGTACGCTGAGCAATGTGGATTATCTCATGGTCTCCATGCTGCCCATTCTGCTGACCAAGCTTACCACTGCCATTTCCATCGATCTCTTTGAATGGAAGCACCTGATGGTCTCCAAGAACAATATCCTCCAGGTGATGGCAGAACCGGAGGAGAGAGGTTCCATGGCGCCCTTCCATCCTGCTGAGCAGAACATCACCTTCCGCTCGGTCTCCTTCTCCTATGTGCCGGGAGAGCCGGTGCTGAAGGAACTGTCCTTTACGGCGCCGGCAGGAAAGCTCACCGCCATTGTAGGAGACTCCGGTTCCGGAAAATCCACCATTCTCAATCTGATCGCCAAATACTACGAACCGCAGAGCGGCGACATCTCCATTGGAGGGCAGTCCATTGAGACCGTGGCGGCAGAACGGGTGCTGGAGCAGATCTCTATGGTGGATCAGCAGGTGTTCCTCTTTGACGATACGGTTCGGGAGAATATCCGCCATGCCCGCCCCTCGGCCACAGACCGTGAGGTGGAGGCCGCCTGCCGTGCAGCTGGATGTGACGGCTTCATACAGAAGCTGGAGCATGGCTATGACACCCCTATTGGGGAAAACGGAAACTTTCTCTCCGGCGGGGAGCGTCAGCGTCTGTCTATCGCCCGGGCTATTTTGAAAAACAGCCCCATCCTGCTGCTGGATGAGGCCACTGCCTCTCTGGACATTGAAAACGAGCTGGCGGTCAAGCGGGCGATCCTGGGACTTTTGTCAGAGCGGAAGACAGTAGTTATGATTGCACATACCCTGTCTATCGTCCGAAATGCGGATCAGATCCTGGTGGTAGCAGACGGGAACATTGCGGAGTCCGGCACTCATGAAGAGCTGCTGGCCAGAGGCGGAAAATATGCCGCTATGTGGGCAGCTGAGCAAAGACTGTCCAAATAAGTGGAGATGCTTTCCCGGCCCTGACAACGATTCCTTCTTCTCCTATCCCAATAAAGAAATCAACCGGACGGCGGAATCGCTGCCCGGCTGAGGCCTTTTCTTCGATCAGGTTTTCACAGCAAACCCATCGTGCATGGAGCGTGGGTCAGCCACCAGCTTCCCGCCTGGCTCTGCTCGGCCCAAAGTTTGGCATAAAGTCCATCTCTTTTCAACAGATCTTCGTGTGTCCCCTGCTCGGCCACACGTCCATCTTTCAATACGATAATGTTGTCTGCGCTCATGATGGATTGGAGCCGGTGGGCGATGACGATCACAGCCTTTTCTACAACCAGAGCCGAGATGGCCTGCTGGATCAGCACTTCTTTTTCCGGATCAGATGTTAATCGCCATCAGGAAACGAAAGCCGTGCCCTGCGGCGATACTCCAGCGGCGGGCAACCGAAGTGCCGGACAAAAACTGCGGCAAATTTGCTCTGATTTTCGTAGCCTACCTGTGCTGCGATCT